>Ga0209660_1000166_pt1 | contig 41158 bp, 39 predicted proteins | sample SaaInlV_100m_DNA_2_FD_184659 | JGI IMG/M metagenome (GOLD analysis project Ga0209660, IMG submission 184659) | Marine microbial communities from expanding oxygen minimum zones in the Saanich Inlet - SI072_LV_100m_DNA (SPAdes) (version 2) | ecosystem: Environmental > Aquatic > Marine > Intertidal... | reverse complement strand
AGTTTTATAAAACTAAATGGAGAAAAAAGAAAAGTTGCTGATTTTTTGTTCTTAAATCAAGACAGTCTGTTTATAAGTAATCAAGATTTTAAAGGGAAAGTATTTGTTGCAGAATTTTTCTTTACAAGATGCCCATCCATTTGTATTGAAATGAATAAAAACATGAAAATTTTAGATGAATTGTATGGCGATAGAGATGATTTTGGAATAGCTTCTTTTACAATAGATCCCGAAAATGACACTCCCACAACATTAAAAAAATACTCAGAATTGATAGAGGTTAAATCTAAAAACTGGCACTTTTTAACAGGTGATAAAAAAGATATTTATGAGCTCTCAAACAAAGGGTTTAATATTTTTTCTTCTATTAACGAAGCCGTTGATGGTGGGTTTGAGCATCAAGGATTTTTTGCTTTGATTGACAAGGATGGTTATATTCGTTCAAGAGTAAACGATTATGGTACGCCTATTGTATATTATTCAGGAATAACTAATGAAAACGAAGATGAACAAGGAATTGAGATGATTAAAGAGGATATTGACAAACTTTTAAATTTAAAATAATGGCTAGTAATAAATATGGAATTTGGATTAAAATTGTTTCTGTTTTAATTCCTGTTGTTGTCGCTATTTTATTCACTGTTAGAATACCTGATGTTGAACCCTTGTCGTTTTTACCTCCGATTTATGCTACAATAAACGGATTTACAGCCCTTCTTTTAATTTTAGCTCTTAGAGCTATTAAATCAGGAAAAAGATTACTTCATGAAAGATTAATGAAGACGTGCATTGCTTTGTCATTAGTTTTTTTAGTCATGTATATAGCTTATCATATGACTTCAGATCCAACTCCTTTTGGAGGTGAAGGAGCGATAGCTTATTTGTATTATTTTATATTAATTTCTCATATTATATTATCCATAATCTTAATTCCACTTGTATTAACGAGTTATGTAAGAGCTATTCAAGCTCAATTTGATCCACATAAAAAGATTTCAAAAATTACTTTTCCAATTTGGCTTTACGTAGCAGTAACTGGCGTTGTAGTTTATTTAATGATTTCACCATATTACGTATGAGTTTAATGATTTATTTATTGGATCTGCAATGTGCTATGTGTAGGGCAGTTTTAGAGTCTGGTGCTGACCAAAAAGCTGCTGAAAGTTTAAACGATGGTATAGTTTATCTAATGATCATTCCATACATACTAGGCGGATTAACTCTATATTTTCTTTATTTAAAGTTTTTTAAAAAATAATTTGCGGACCTGTAATTTTTTTTTACTTTTGCTACTATGTAATGCATAGTACTATGTAATGTATAATATAATGGTTAGCCTTAAATCTCAAATGAAAATATATTCCATATATAATTTGATTTAAAGTGTTTGATATTTGGGGCTGAGTATTTAAAACTAAAAAAAATGGAATTACTTTTTGAATGGAAACAATTATTTGGTCTGGTATTATTACTACTTATTATTGTAATTACCATCAATTTTATCAAAAGAAAAATTAAAAATTAAAACAATGAAAAAAATATTATTACTATTATTTATCACTTTCACATTTAGTTCTTGTGGATTTGATGTCAAACCTAATGTTACTGTAAACAACGACATTAACGTGACCATTGATGGCGAGAATATTGATGGAGTTCAAGGAGAATGGATTATTACATCTGAGGAAAAAAATGAAAAGGGAAAAGAGATTATTATTATTACAATTGAAAAAAACGAAATAAACTAAGTTATAATTGAGTACTGAAAATTTTAAAATACAAATCAGAAAAGGGCTTTTAGAGTTCTGTGTTTTACAGATTATTTCAAAAAAAGAAGTTTATGCTTCTGAAATTATTGAGGAATTAAAAAACTCTAAAATAATTGTAGTTGAGGGTACTGTTTATCCTCTTTTAAGTCGATTAAAAAAATCTGACTATATAAATCATGAATGGAAAGAATCAACTCAAGGCCCACCTAGAAAGTATTATTCAATTAGTGATTATGGATTACAACATTTAAAACAACTAATTGTTTCTTGGAGTGATATAAATAGCTCTGTAAAAGAACTATTTGAAATAAAAAAATGAAAAAACTATTTCTATTATTACTTGAATTTAAGATAAATATTTTGAAGAAAATTTTAGAATGGTTTAGGAAATAATCAAATAAAAAATGAAAAAAACACTTACAATAAACATAGGCTACTCAATTTTTAATATTGATGAAGATGCCTATGAAATATTAAATAGATATTTAGATTCAATCAAAAATTATTTTAATAAAATCGATAATGATACTGAGATTGTTAAAGATTTTGAGTTAAGAATTGCAGAAAATTTTTCCTCTAAAATTTCATCTTCAAAACAATGTGTTGATTTAAACGATGTTAAAGAAATCATTGAGATAATGGGATCTTTAGACGATTTTAAAGAGATTTATAACGATACTGAAAATGAAACAGAAAATATAAAAGAAGAGAAAAAATCAAATAATAAACTTTTTAGAGATACTAGCAATAGAATTATAGCTGGGGTTTGCTCTGGAATAGCTGAATATTTTAAAATTGATCCAATAATTGTAAGGGTTCTGTTTTTTATAGCAGTTCCATTGAATTTAATAGTTTATATTATTTTTTGGATAGGAATTCCATCAAAAGATTTTGATCCTGATCTTAGAAAAATACTCTACAGAGACAAAGAGAATGGAGTAATTGGAGGGGTTTCTAAAGGACTTTCAAATTATCTTAAAATCGATGCTAATATCATTAGGGTTGTTTTTGTAGTGAGTTTATTTTTTGGAGGAGCTGGGTTACTATTCTATCTCTTATTATGGCTTTTCACTAAAGAAGCAAAGACTATCGGACAAAAAATGAATATGTCAGGTTTTAATGTAAATCTATCTAATATTGAGGACTTCATTAAAAAAAAAACAAAAAATCTAAACAGTCCTGAAAACACTTTAACTAAGGTTTTTTTATTTCCTTTCAGATTATTAGCTCCACTGATTAATGCTTTTTTAAAGATTGGAGTTTTCGTTTTTAAAATAATATTCTTTATATTTTCTTCAATATTTATTGTTTTTACTTCTATTTTATTATTTGTTTTTTCAACTATATCATTTAAAGATATTAGTCCAGAACAAGATCCTGAATTTTTTGAACTATTAAATGCTGTACCTGATTACTTTGCGATATTTTCAGTACTTTTCTTACTACTTACAATTGTAATTTCTATTATTATTTCATTTTATGTATTGTTTAAAAAGAAATCAAATTCTTCTTTTTTTATGTTTTTAATTTTTTTGTGGATAGCTTTTTTAATCCTTATAATGATTTCATTACCTAATATAATTTTAAACATGCAAGATTTAAATTTGCTGCCAAACTGGATTGATGGCAACTATTCTTTTATTTGGAAATGGGATGATGGTATAATGCTAAATAAAAACAATTAGGTTTAAAAAATAAACTAGTTTATATTTGTGCAATATTAAAAATATATATAATGACAAAAGAAGAACAATTAAGCATAATTAATGATGCTATAAAGAAGACTAAATACAATTTAAAACCTCTTGGATATAACCTGATTTTTTGGTCAGTAGTAGTAATTTCAATGAGCTTATTTCATTATTTTTTCCCTCAAATAGTTCAATATAGCTATTATTCATCTACAATCTATTGGGTGTCAATTCCACTACTTGGGATGGTATATACTACTTACTATAATATTAAAACTGGTATTAAAATAGGTTATGAGACACAACTGGGCAGAGTTATTAGAATTATCTGGGCAGTTTTTGGATTTGCTTGGATTTTTACAGTAGGTATTTCTATATTACATAATATAAATCCTGTTCAAGATATACTATTTCTATTAGGACTAGTTTTAATTATGTCTGGTGTTATTATAAGATTCAAACCCGTTACTTTTGGTGGTATAGGATTATTAATTTTTACTATTTACACATATTATGTTCCTGGAATTAATTTTCTTTTATTAAATGTATTTGGAATTACTTTTGGAATGTTGATACCTGGTTTAGCTCTTTATCTTCTTAAAAAAGATGAATAAACATATAGAAAAATTATTGTTTAACCCTATAAGACTCAAAACTATTTCATTTTTGATGACAGTAGAGACTTGTAATTTTAAAGCATTACTAGAAATTACTGATTCAACAAAAGGAAACTTAAGTACTCAGTTAAAAAAATTAAATGAAGCAGGACTGATTAAAATTGAAAAATATTTTCAGAAAAGCTATCCAACAACTGATTATTCAATTACAAAAAAAGGTAAAAAATCGTTCGAGGAATTTTATAAACAATTAATTTCATTTAAATAAAAAATGTAAAGCTAACTTAACAACATGATTTTTTTATACATTTGCGCCCTTGATGATTTTTAAATTAATATCAAATTAAACTTTGGGCACATTTTTTGATCTAATATGTATGACAACTAACAACTATGATTAAAATACACGACTTACATAAGTCCTATAAAATGGGCTCAAACTCTTTACATGTTTTAAAAGGAATAAATTTTGATGTTGAAGAAGGTGAATTAGTTGCAATTATGGGCTCGTCTGGCTCTGGAAAATCAACCTTACTTAATATCTTAGGAATGTTAGATCTTTTAGATAAAGGTTCATATGATTTAGATGGAGTTCCTATTAAGGATTTAGATGAAACTAAAGCTGCTAATTACAGAAATAAATTTTTAGGTTTTGTATTTCAGTCTTTTAATTTGATTAATTATAAAACTGCATTAGAAAATGTAACTCTTCCGCTTTATTATCAAGGTGTAAAAAGAAAAGAAAGAGAAGAGGAGGCTTTAAAATATTTAGATGATGTTGGATTAAAAGAATGGGCAACACATTTGCCTAGCGAGCTGTCTGGTGGTCAAAAACAAAGGGTAGCTATTGCAAGAGCGTTAGTTTCTAAACCAAAAGTTTTGTTAGCTGATGAACCTACTGGAGCTTTAGATTCTAAAACTTCAAAAGAGGTAATGGCTCTAATCCAAGATATAAATAAGAGTGGTAAAACAATTTTAATTGTTACTCATGAGGAGGATATTGCTAAAATGTGTTCTAGAATTGTAAGATTAAAGGATGGAGTAATTTTAGAAGACAAAAAAAATAAAATGATAAAAGCTATTTAAATGTTTAGTAGAGACCGCTGGCTAGAAATATTTGAAACAATTAGAAAGAATAAGCTTAGAACTTTTCTTTCTGGCTTTACTGTAGCCCTTGGAATCTTAATTTTTGTAGTATTATTTGGTTTTGGAAATGGTCTTAAAAATACGTTTGACAAATTTTTTAAGGATGATGCTTTAAATACAATGTGGGTAAGACCAAGCAGAACTTCAAAACCATACATGGGTTATGAAGCGAACAGACGTATAGAGTTGAATAATGCTGATCTTGAGGATATTTCTAAAAGATTTGAATTTTATATTGAAGGAATAACTCCTAGAATTTCATTTAGTGGAACAGTAGGATATAAATTAGAAACCAATAACTATCCAATAAGAGGAGTCGGTCCCTCTCATAAAAATAATGAGATGACTATAATGATGAAAGGAAGGTTTCTTAATGGTTTAGATGTTGATAATAAAGAAAGAAATGTAGTTATTGGAAGATTAGTTGAACAAGACCTGTTTAAAGACGAAGACGGCATCGGTAAATTTATTTCAGGAGGAGGAAGATCTTGGAAAGTGGTTGGTGTATTTCAAGATGATGGTGGAGATAATGAAGAAAGAATAATTTATGCACCCTATACTACAATTCAAATGATACAGCGAGGTACTGATGATATAGGTCAAATGATTATTTCGTATAAACCTGAAATTGGATATGTAGGAGCTGTTGCATTTGAAAGACAATTAAAAAAATATTTAAAGCAAAAGAAATTTATTGATCCAACTGATCCAAGAGGACTTTTTATTAGAAGTGCAGCTTCTGACCTCAAAGAAAATGATCAATTTACTTCAGTTTTACAATATATAATATCATTTGTTGGTATTGGAACCCTTTTAGCAGGAATTATTGGAATATCTAATATTATGGTTTTTGTTGTCAAAGAAAGAACCAAAGAACTTGGTATAAGAAAAGCAATTGGAGCTACTCCAAAATCAATTGTTGGCATGATATTGCATGAAGCAATCTTTATCACTACCATTTCCGGATATATTGGATTATTTGTGGGAATTGCTTTTTTAAATTTTGTAGGAGATAAGTTAGAAGAAGATTATTTTATTACAAATCCTTATGTAGATTTTTCAACGGGATTATCAGCTACAATATTATTAATAGCCTTTGGAGCTTTTGCAGGCTATTTACCTGCCAAACGAGCGGCCAGTATAAAACCAATAGAAGCCTTAAGAGACGATTGATATGAAAAGATTATTTGACAAAGACACTTGGCAAGAAATTTTTGGTTCAATCCAAAAAAATAAAATAAGAACTATTATCACAATGATTGGAGTTCTATGGGGGATCTTTATATATATTGCTCTTTCAGGATCTTCGAAAGGACTTGACAATGGTTTTGAAAGACAGTTTCAATCAATTGCTTCTAACAGTATTTTTGTTTGGGCCCAGTCTACAAGTCTTCCTTATGCAGGCTATAAATCTGAGAGAAATATTACATTAAAAATACAAGATGCAGAAGTTTTAAAAAAACAAGTAAAAAACATAAAATTTATAGCTCCTAGAATTGTTGCCGGAGTTTTTGGATCAGCAGGTGGAAGTATTGTTAGAGGAACAAAAACAGGAACATATTCAGTTTATGGTGAGTATCCTGAATATATTAAAATTGCTACCTCAAAAATCTATGATGGAGGAAGGTTTATAAATCAATCAGATATTCAAGATGATAGGAAAGTTTGTGTTATTGGAGAAAGAACTCAATTAGAACTTTTTGAAGAAGACGAAGATCCAATAGGAAAATTTATAAGTATTAACAAAATTAATTTTAGAGTTGTTGGAGTTCACAAATTTGTTCAAGGGGGAGGTTTTGGTGACGATGGGGATATTTATATACCATTTACGACTTTTAAAAAAATATTTAATACAGGTGACGATGTTGGTTTTTTTATGATTGCTGCAGATGAAAATGCCGATGGTGTTAAAGTAGAAAAAGATATTAAAGCGACATTAAAACAAATTCATAAAATTGATCCAAACGACGAAAGAGCTATTGGAGGATTTAATTTAGGAGAAATTTTTAGAAAAACGATGAACTTTGCTAATGGCCTAACATTTTTATCTTTAGTAGTTGGGATAGCTACTATTTTAGCTGGAATTATTGGAATTGGAAATATATTACTTATATCAGTAAAAGAAAGAACTAAAGAAATTGGAATTAGAAGAGCATTGGGAGCAACGCCTGGTGAAGTAAGGTCTCAAATCATTTTAGAATCTGTGTTTTTAACGATACTTGCTGGAGTTATTGGAATCATTTTAGGAGCACTAGTTCTATACGGAATTAATGCAGCTACAATGGACCAAACGGATTTCCCATATACTAATCCTACTGTCCCAATACCATATGTTCTTGGAGCTTTAGGTTTAATGGTATTACTAGGAACACTAATAGGAATTATACCAGCCCAAAGAGCTGTTAGCATAAAACCAATTGACGCATTAAGAGAAGAATAAATAGAATAACAATTAATAATATAATATGAAATACTTAAAATACATAGGAATTGCTGCCCTACTTGGGGGAGTTTTATTTGCAACTGCTTTTTTTATTAAATCTAACAGCACGTCATCAATAGTCTATGATACTCAGACTTTAATAACTGCTACAATTGAAGATAAAATTGTTGCAACTGGAAAGGTTTTACCTGAGGATGAGGTAAACGTTGTTCCACAAATAGCGGGAATAATACAAGAAATTTTAGTTGAGGAAGGTGATCAAGTATCAGCTGGAGATTTAATAGCTAGAATTAAAGTAGTTCCAAACGAACAGACTCTAAATAGTGCTGAGGGTAGAGTGAAGAGTGCACAAATAGTCTTAAAAAATTCTAAAACTGAGTTTGAAAGAAATAAAACTCTTTTTTCTAAAGAAATTATTTCTGAGCAAGATTTTAATTCAGTAACACTTAGATACAACCAGGATATGCAAAATTTGTCTAATGCTAAAAGTGATTTACAAATAATTAAATTAGGATCTTCTGGAGGATCTACAATTACAAATACAAATGTTAGAGCTACTGTTTCAGGAACAATTTTAGAAATCCCTATTAAAGAAGGAGATCAAGTAATTCAGGCCAATACATTTAATGCGGGTACCACAATAGCAACAATAGCTGATTTAGATAAAATGATTTTTGAAGGTCAAGTTGACGAAGGTGAAGTTGGAAAACTTTCAGTCGATATGCCACTAATAATAACCTTAGGAGCAATTGAAGGAAAGGAGTATGAGGCTAAGCTTAAATTAATATCACCAAAAGGTACGGAAGTTGGAGGAGCAATTCAGTTTAAAATTGAAGGAGAAGTTTATTTGGATGATGAGTATGTGATAAGAGCTGGTTACAGTGCTAATGCTTCGATAGTTTCAGAAAGAAAAGTCGACGTGATTGCAATTAGTGAGGCCCTACTGCAATACGATTCAAAAACTAAAAAACCATATGTAGAAATCGAAACTTCAAATCAAAAATTTAAAAGACAAGATGTTAAATTAGGTATTTCTGATGGTGTAAATGCAGAACTTATTTCTGGAGTTTCAAAAACTGATAAAATTAAAGTTTGGAACAAAACTGAACCAGATAAGAGAGGAGAAGTTGAAGATAATGGATGGAATTAGACAATTAAAATCTAAAATAATTATGAAAAAATTTGTAATAATATTTTTGGCTGTATTGTGTTCTGGGAATCAATATTCACAAGAACCTTGGACTTTAGAAGCTTGTGTGAATAGAGCTTTAGAAATGAATATTTCAATTAAACAATCTCAATTAGAATATGCAGGTTCGGAAATTGATAGAAAAGGTGCTATTGGAAACTTTCTTCCAAACATTAATATTGGAAGTAGTCATTCTTGGAATGTAGGTTTAAATCAAAATATCACAACTGGTCTTTTAGAAAATTTCACCACTCAATTTTCTTCAATGAATCTAAATTTAAATGTTAATTTGTATAACGGGTTACAAAATGTAAAAAGATTACACAGGGCCAATTTAGCAATTTTGGCAAGTCAATATCAGCTAGAGGATATGACAGAAAATGTTGCTCTTAGAGTAGCAAATTCATATTTACAAATATTATTTAGTAAAGAGTCTTTAGCTGTGCAAAAGTTGCAATTGGAAATAACTAAAAAAGAGTTAATAAGAGTAAAAGAATTAGTAGATGGTGGTGTTGTTCCTAAGGGAGACGTCTATGAAATTGAAGCAAATTTAGCTTCTCAAGAAAAAAATGTTGTTGATGCTCAAAATGCATATTTTCTTTCAAAAATTGCTCTTGCTCAGCTTATACTTATTGATGACTATGAAAACTTTGAAATTGCTAATGAGTCTTATGATATTCCTATTGCTAATGTTTTAAACAAAACAGCGACTGAAATATTTAATTATGCAGTTGGAAATAAAAAGGATATAAAAATTAGTGAAACTAATGTAGAGATTGCGAAAAAAGATTTAGAACTCTCAAAATCATTATTACAACCAAGACTTTCAGCATTTTATTCTTACAGTACAAGAATTGGTTATAGTGATAGAGTAGTTCCGACGGGTGAATTTGGATCAAGCACTATTGGTTTTGTGGAGAGTACAAACGAGAAAGTTATAGCACCTTTTCCAATTTATAAAAGTGAAAAACCATTATCTTTTTCAGAACAATTTGATTTGAATGCAGGGCAAAATTTTGGTCTTAGTCTTTCTATTCCAATTTTAAATAATTTATCAAACAGAACAAATGTTGATAGAACTAAAGTAAATATTTTAAGAAGTATTAATTCGTTAGAGCAAAAAAAATTAGATTTAGAAAACACAGTAAACCAATCTTATAATGATGCTAAAGGGGCCTATAAAGCTTATGTGGCTTCTCAGAAGTTAGTAAAAGCTAGAAATTCAGCTTTTGACTATGCTCAAAGTAAATTTGAAGTTGGAGCAATGAACTCATTTGATTTTACTCAAGCAAAACAACGTTTTGAGCTAGCTCAATCCGAACTGATTAGGACTAAATACGACTATATTTTTAAGCTTAAAGTATTAGAATTTTATTTTGGAGTTCCAATAACGGTTAATTAGATGTCATATATTCTAAATATAGAATCCTCTTCTACTAATTGTTCTATTTCTTTAACAAAAGATGGCAAGTTACTTTCTTTGAAGGAAAAAAATGATGAAAAATATTCACACTCTACAAAACTCCATTCTTATGTTAATGAAGTTCTTATTGATTCGAAAGTTAAGATCAAAGAATTATCGGCGATAGCTGTTAGTAAAGGTCCTGGATCTTACACTGGATTAAGAATTGGCGTAGCCGCGGCTAAAGGTTTATGTTTTTCACTAGACATTCCGTTAATATCTGTATCTACTCTTCTTATTTTATCAAAACAAATTAAAATTAGTTCTGGTCTAATAGTACCAGTTTTGGACGCAAGAAGAGATGAAGTTTATTCTGCTGTATATGATACTAACCATAATTTAGTTAGAGAAGAAGCTCCTGAAATTATTGATCAAAATTCATTTGAGAATTATTCAAAGGAAAGTGAAATATATTTTATTGGAAGTGGCCAAAAAAAATGTAAAGAGTTGATTAACTCTAATGATAATTTGATTTTCTATAATAAAGAATCCTTCCCTTCCTCTAAAGAAATGGCTTATATCTCTTATAAAAAGTTTTTAAATTCTGATTTTGAAGATCTTGCTTATTTTGAGCCTGCTTATTTAAAGAATTTTATTTTAGATAGTGTTAGCCATTAATTGCATTAACCTCAGAAATTTTTCCAGGCAACATATCTTTTAACATAGTCTCAATACCACTTTTTAAAGTAACTGTTGATGATGGACATCCGCTACATGCACCTTGCAGAATTACATTTACTTTTTGAGTAGTTGTATCGTAAGATTCAAACATTATATTACCACCATCCGATGCTACTGCAGGCTTAATATTTTCATCTATAATTTTAATTATTTCTTTTGAAATATCATCATATTCAGCATTTGGTTTAGTTTTTATATTGTTTTTAATTCTATCCTCAAAAACAATAGTGTTACTGTCCTGTATAAAAGATCTAATAAATTCTCTAACATCCATTACATTTTCATCCCAATTATTTCCAGGATTTTGAATTAATGAAACAAAATTAAAATCGAAGAAGACTTCTTTTACAAAATCAAATCCAAATAATGACTTAGCAAGCGGGGAGTCTTTTGTTTGGTCAATAGATTTAAATTCATATACATCATCTACAATCTTCTTATTCACTACAAACTTCATTGCATTTGGATTTGGAGTGCTTTCTGCATAAACAGTAACTGGAGAAACTTTTTTGATTTCGTTTTTACTAACTAATCCTCCTTTATTTAAAAATTCCTCTAACTGCGAACAAAGTTCTTCTTGAACATCTTCCCATTTTAAAATATTTAATTTTTCAATATAAATGGAATGTTTGTTTAAAGTAACTTTTTTTATAAATGGTAAGTAGAATATTTGTTGAATTAACGGGAATTCATTTGTTTCTTCAATTTTGTTAAACTCTGTTCTTTTTTCAGATAAAAAAATATTTGAATAAAATTCAAGTTCTTCCTCTCTGCTTGTCTCTTTAAATTTAATTATATGCTTTTCCATTTAGATGGTTTTAATTTTAAAATTATTGTCTAATATTTTTTTCAATGAATTGTCGCTTCCATTGCAATAGAATTCATAATAAGGATTATTATCAGTAGAATTCATGTTATTATTTATGATTATTTTTTTTGTTTGTTTAGCAACGGCTCCTCCACTTTCAAGAATTTTAACATTGCTAGGTAAGATTTTTATAATGCTATCCTTGATTAATGGATAATGGGTACAACCTAAAACTAAATGATCAATGTTTGACTTTATCATTGGGTTCAAAAACTTTATAAGTAAATCTTCAATTTCTGTGCCATTTAAAATACCGTTTTCAATCATCTCAACCAATCCGTCTCCGTTCTTTTCAATTATATTGATTTTGGAACAATAATCATTAGAAGTAATATTAAATAAATTGCTTGACAAGGTTCCTTTTGTCGCTAAAACGCCTATGTTTCCGGTTTTAGTATTAATAGCAGCTGGCTTTATTGCTGGTTCCACACCAATAAAAGGTACTTTAAATGACTTTCTTAACAAAGAGATACTATTTGTAGTGGCAGTATTACACGCTACCACGATTGTTTTACATCTTTTGTTTCTTAACCATTCGCTATTTTTTAAACTTAAATCTTGAATTTCTTTTTTAGTCTTATTTCCATAAGGAGAATTAAGATTATCAGAAAAGTATATTATATTTTCTTTAGGTAATAATTTTTGAATTGATTTGAAAATTGTCACACCACCAATTCCAGAATCAAAAATACCAATTGGCGAATTATTCATTAGATAAAAATAAAAAAAAACTACCTAACATAATTAGGTAGTTTTTGTATAAAAATAAAAGGTTATAATTTATTAAAATCCTAACTCTTTTTTAACGTCTTCAATTAAGTCTTTTCCGTCAGAAAGAATCAAACTTCCTCCTTGAGTTCCGTCAATTACGTAATCATAACCTTGACCTCTTGCAACTTTTTGTATTGCTGCTCTAGCTTTCTCAATTAAAGGCTTTAATAAATCCGCTTGTTTTTTTTGTATATCCTGCGACGCAGTTTGTTGATATTGTTGGATGTTTTGTTCCATTCCAGCTAATTCTTTTTGACGCGCTTGGTTAGTAACGTCAGTTTGATTTTGCGCATCAGCAGAATAAGTTTGTAATTTAGTTTGATATTCCTTCATAGATGCGTCAATTTCAGTAGCATAAGTTTTTTGAAGTTTTTCAAGTTGTGCTTGTGCTTCTTTTACTTCCGGCATTTCACTAATTAGTGATTGACTGTCAATGTGTGCAATTTTACTTTGTGCTGTTACAGAAACTGTTACTAATAATAATAAAACTACTGCTGTTAATTTTTTAAAAGTTTTCATTTTTTTTAACTTTAATTTAGGGTTATTTTTTTCTTCTTAATTCTAATAGACTATCTCTTTTTCTTTGATAGGCTTTTCTTTTTTCTTCTTTTTGCTTTAAAATTAATTCTCTTCTTGTTTTAATTTCTTCAGCTTTTTTTAATTTTTTTTCTTCTATTTCTTTCTTTTTTTCTTCTAATTCTGGATTAAAACTTTCTTTACTGAATTCGAGATTTAACTTTTCTAATTTCTCGGATCTTAAAATACTTTTTAAAACCAGGTCGCTAATATCGTATTTTTTTTCGGAATATAGAACAATAGCATCAGCAGATTGATCAAATATTTTATCAAATTTCTTTTGTTTTGCGATTGATTGAACAACATTTAAAACTTGGTCTTGAATTGGCTTGATTAATAAAAGTTCTTGTACAACCCAATCTCCATTAACTCCAAATCGTTTTTCCTTGTAATCGTTCATTTGTTTTACTTCAAATTCAATTTCTGATTTTCTGTCATCAACTATTTCTTTTGTAAGTAAAGGTCTTTCAATTTCTAAACTGTCTTTAAGGTTTTCAATAAACTTTGATTTTAAATCTATTTCCTTTTTCCACTCTCCAATTTTTTCTTCTAATTGTTGACTAGCAATTGTGTAGTCTTCCATCTTAGACAAAATATATTCCATGTCAATAATACCAATTCTTTCACTTTTTTGAGAAAAAGAATACTGAATTAAAAGAGTGAAAATTAATAAAATTGATAAAATTTTAGTTTTCATTAGACTAATCTATACATTAAATATAAGATTTCTAAAAGTTTTGACCGATAACAAAATGTGTTTCCCATCCATGAGCCTTGAGATCCCCTGAAAACTCACTGTCAAAACCATATCCAAAGTCAATTCCAAGAAGTCCAAATGCTGGCATAAAAATACGTACACCTAGACCTGCTGATCTTTTAGCATTGAAAGGATTAAACTCTCTAAAATTATCATATCCATTCCCAGACTCTAGAAAGGTTAATGCAAAAATTGACGCAGCTGGCTTTAAACTTATAGGATATCTTAACTCCAAAGAAAATTTGTTATAGATAGTAGACCCGTCCTGGCTAGATAGAGATTGATTGGTATAACCTCTTAATGCAACTGTTTCTCTTCCGTCCATGGCATATTGAGACATTCCATCCCCTCCAAGATAGAACCTGTCAAAAGGAATAATTCCTCTTTTATTATTGTAGGCACCTAAAAATCCAAATTCTGCATGAGTTTTTAAAACAAATTTATCAACTAGTCTTGTGTACCATGTTCCATTGAATTTGATTTTATAAAATTCTAACCATTTAAACTTTTCTTGATCAATTAATGCTTGGTCAGGTTCCCCGTCTTCATTTTGATATTCTGCTTGATTTTCTAAATCGTCATAATCAATATTATTGAACAATGAATAAGGTAATGATAGCTTAGCGCTTAAAGCAAATTGAGATCCACCTAATGGAAATACTGGATTTACAAAAGTATTGTCTCTTGCTAGAATAACTTGATAAAATATATTATTTGATTTACCATCACCAAATGTAAATAACCCAGTATAATAGTTACTTAAATTATAATATTGATAGCCTATTGATTGACTAAGCTGAAAGTAGTCATCAGGAACTCTTAATTTTTTTGCTAATCCAATTTGAGCTCCAGTTATTTCAAAAAATTGGTCTTTGTTCGCTTGGCCAGTAAAGTAGTCATATCTAAATTGTTTTGTTCTAGAAATAGAAGTTGAAAAGGAAACAGGTTGTCTTCCGCCAAGCCATGGTTCTGAAAAAGAAAAACTCGCAGTATTATAAAATCTATTCGCCTGAAGTCTTAAAGATAGCGCTTGACCATCTCCCATCGGAAGAGGTTTGTATGCAGCTTTATCTTTTAAACCTTTCACTGAAAAATTATTGAAGGATAAGCCTAATGTTCCTATAAAACCTCCACCTCCATAACCACCCTGAAGCTCTACTTGACTGGCACCTTTTTCTACAAGACCATATTCAATATCAACAGTTCCAGCATTTGGATCAACATTTTTAAAATCAGGACTAATTTGTTCAGGATCAAAGAACCCCATTTGACCAAGTTCCCGTACCGTTCTAACAATTTGAGATTTACTGTAAATATTTCCAGGCTTTGTTCTTAATTCACGATAGATAACATGATCATTAGTTCTTGTATTTCCAACTACAGTTATTTTATTGAAATAAGCAGGTTTGCCCTCAACTACTCTGATCTCAAAGTTTATTGTATCGTTTTCAACAGATACTTCAACTGGATTAATGTTTGAAAATAAATATCCATTGTTTTGGTATAAGTTTGAAAGATCTTCTCCATCAGGTTTAGTATTGTCAGAAATTCTTTTCTTTAACAAAACACCATTATAGGTGTCTCCCGTAAAAAGCCCTAAAGCTCTAGAAAGCTGGGCGTCTGAATAAACTGAGTTTCCAAGGAACGCGATATCTCCAAAATAATATTTATTTCCTTCTTGAAGATCAATATTAATTGTTATTTTATTTCCATCTGTAATAACAGAGTCAGTAAGTATACGGGCATCACGGTAACCTTTTTCCTTATAGAAATCCAAAATTGAATTTAAATCCTCTTTATATTCTTTTTCAATGAATTTCGATTTTTTCCAAAACCTTCCAAAAAGTTTTGTTTTGGTTTTTTTCATCTTCTTTTTTAATTTAGAAGATTTTGTAAGTTCATTTCCTTTAAAGTTAATTTGATCGATTTTCACCCTATCACCAAGATCAACTTTAATTAACATTTTACTGAAATTAACTTCACTTGAATCAGGCAATATGTTAATTGAAACTTTAGCGTTTAAAAAACCATCTTTTTTATATTTATTGATTATATAGTTTTTAGTAGTTTTTATAAAATTTTCAGTTATTTTCTTTCCTTTTTTTAGCTCAGTTTCTGCAACTATTGTCTCAATTTTTGATTTTTTTAAACCAGTAATTTTATATTCTGATAAAGTTGGAAGTTCTATTATATCAATTTGAATACTTGCTTCTCCATCTTGAACATTTGTCAAGTAAAAATTAATATCACTAAACAAGTCTAATTTCCAAAGTTTACTGATTATAGCACTAATTTCTTCTCCTGGAATTCTGATTTTTTGACCTTCTTTAAGTCCAGTGTATGTAATTACTGTCTGTTCATTGAAGTTTTTTAATCCTGTAACTGAGACATCTTTAAGAATATACTCATTTCCTTTTGTGAAGGAGGTTTCCTGTGCTAAAGAATTAAAACTTATTGAAAACACAAATAATGTTAGTAAATATTTCATTTTACTAATCACAGTGTTTTTTTTGTTGTTAAATAATTTTTCCAAATCTTCTTTCTCTTTTTTGATAGTCCTGTAAAGCATGTAAAAAATCTTCTTTTTTAAAATCAGGCCAAAGTATGTCAGTAAAATACATTTCTGCGTATGCAATTTGCCAAAGCAGAAAGTTACTGACTCTTTTTTCACCACCTGTTCTAATCAAAAGATCTACATTAGGTAAATTTCGGGTGTAAAGATGCTCATTTATTATGTTTTCATCAATATTTTTTACAGAAATTATGTTATTTTTAACTTTATTCAAAACTTCTCTGATAGCATTTACTATTTCTTGTTTAGATCCGTAGCTAATCGCTAGATTTAAATTTAATTTATTATTGTTTTTAGTTTCATCAATTATACTTTCTAATTTAGATTTTGGTTTATTTTTGAGTGCTTCTAAATTTCCAACTACATTTAATTTAATTCCATTATCAATAAGAGAAGCTCTCTCTTTATCTAAAGAATAAACTAATAAATCCATAAGCGCATTAACTTCAATTTTTGGTCTATTCCAATTTTCTGTAGAAAAGACAAAAAGAGTTAAATTTTTGATTCCAAGTTTTATGGATTGATCTATACACTCTCTAACAGATTTAGTTCCATTTTCATGACCAAAAGCCCTTTTTCTTCCAATTTTTTTAGCCCATCTTCCGTTACCATCCATTATTATCGCTACATGGTTTGGTAAATGAGTAAAATCTATTTTATTCATAATTTTTTTAATTAGGACAGTAGCATTTTTTATTCCCAAAAAGATAAGTTAATGTAATTCCACTAAAAACATACCAATCTTTACTTAAAGTTGATCCAAAGTTTTCTGAAGAATCTTTATATTTCTCTACAGGATAACTTCCATCAAGATTATCTGAAAAAGATTGGTTAGCAGTAATTTCAAATCCAAATATAAAATTCTTTAAGGGCTTAATTTTGTAGCCAATTGTAATAGGAACAGAAATATTACTTCCTTTTCCATACTGATTAGCTTCTAATTCTCCAATTTCATACCTAAGAGCATTATAATTAAAAAAATTAATTCCAGAACTTATGTAGGGTGTCATTTGTAAGGAGGAACTGTGAATATCAAAATCGAGAAAATTAAAATCTATAGCCAAACCTAATTCAATTAAAGTGTTCTTAAAATATCTTCCTCTTTCTTTACGATATTCAACTGTATTTGGCCAGTTGTCAGAACTACCAATTTTAGCATAATTAAGTTTTGCTCTTAATGCAATTCTTTCATTTAAATTTTTTCTAAAAATAACACCAGCAACTATGTTGGTAGAAATATTATAAGAGAATGGATGTATGTAAGTAGTTGGTCCAATATCCCCAATATAATTTGATCCTCCAGAAAAAACACCAATTTCATTATTTTGAGAAAATACAGTCATTGAAATAAATAAAATTATGACATGTATTTTTTTTCTTTTCATAATGTGATAGCAAATATAGATAAATTCAATTTTTAATATGTTCTATAAATTCCTTCTGTCTTCTCCCCAAAGAAGTTTATTTCTTAAAGTTTTGTAAAAGCTATTATTACTAATCGAAGCTAGTTTAACTTTATAATTAGCTTTTTTTATGAAGATTTTAACATTATTTTTCAAAGAAATAATTTGAGAATCTAAAGAAAGAAGATGAGATTTTTCTCTACCCTCAACAGAAAGTTCAATTTTAATTTCATCCGAAATCACTAATGGTCTTGCATTTAAATTGTGTGGAGCGATTGGGGTTATAGAAAATGTCTGGCTTGATGGTGTCATTATTGGTCCTCCACAACTTAGTGAATATCCTGTTGAACCCGTCGGAGTTGAAACTATCAATCCATCTGCCCAGTAAGTATTTAAATACTCTCCATCTAGTATAGTTTTAATTTCAATCATTGAGGTAGTATTTTTTCTACCAACACTAACCTCATTAAGAGCAAAATTAAAATCAGAAAAATTTTGATTATTACCAATGCTAACTTCAAGTAAACTTCTTTCTTCTACATCAAATTCTGCTTTTAATATTTTTTTTAATTCGACATTTAATATTTCTTGATTCAACGTTGCTAAAAATCCTAGTCTACCAGTATTTATCCCAATAATTGGAATGCCTAAATCCCTTACAAAAGTGATTGAACGCAGTAGAGTGCCATCACCTCCTATAGTTATCATTAAATCTATTGAGCTATCTAGGTCATTGTGAGATGAAAATAGTTTGTGGTTGTGACTAATTTTAGACTTCTTTAAAAGAATTGTATTGTATTTTTCTTCTATAAATAAGATAATACCTTCATTTTTACTAATATTTAGTAGTTCCAAAAAAATATTTTTAGAAATTTTATCTGGAGACTGACCGTATATTGCGATTTTCATTTAAGTCATTATTTTAATGCAAATTAATTAAAATAACATATAACAAATCTTTAATTTTGAATAATTATGACAAAATTAAGTGTAAATATAAATAAGATAGCAACAATTAGAAATGCTAGGGGAGGAAATAATCCAAATTTACTTCAAATGGCTAAAGATATTCAGTCTTATGGTGCCCAAGGAATTACAATTCACCCAAGACCTGACCAAAGGCACATAACTTATAAAGATGCTATAGATTTACCTGAAATAATATCAACTGAGTTTAATATTGAGGGCAATCCAATTAAAAACTTCATTGATTTAGTTTGTAAAATTAAGCCTGATCAAGTTACACTAGTTCCAGATAGTGTTGATGCTATTACATCTAATTCAGGATGGGATACACTCAAAAACAAATCATTTTTAGAAGAAGTGATTTCTGAATTTAAAAATAATGGAATTAGAACTTCAGTTTTTGTAGATACTGATCTTAAATTAATTGAAGGAGCAAAAACAACAGGTGCAGACAGAATAGAACTTTATACAGAATCATTCGCTATTAATTTTCATAAAGGCAATAAGGATGAAATTAATAAATATATTAATGCTTCAGTTCTAGCAAATGATTTAGGAATGGGAGTCAATGCTGGTCATGATTTAAGTCTTGAAAATATTCATTTTTTTGTTGATAAAATCCCGTATTTAGATGAGGTTTCAATCGGACATGCTATAATTTGTGAATCTCTGTATTTGGGAATTGAGAATGTAGTTAATATGTATTTGCAAAAAATAAATAATGCTTTTAAAAAGTAAAATTATTGGAAACGGAAGTGAGGCTTTAATTATACTTCACGGATTTTTGGGAATGTCAGATAATTGGAATTCTTATGCAAAAAAAATCAATGATAAAGGATTTCAAATTCATTTATTAGATCAAAGAAATCATGGGGAAAGTTTTCACAGTGAAGAATTTAATTATGAAATCTTATCAAATGATTTGAAATATTATATTGATTATCATCAAATTAAAAACTTTTCTTTAATTGGGCATTCGTTGGGAGGAAAGACCGCTATGATGTTTGCAAGTACTTATCCAAATACTGTCAAAAAACTAATCGTGGTAGACATTTTACCCATCTATTATAAGAACGATTATGAAAATATTTTACAATCTCTAAAATCATTAGATTTTAAATCAATTAGTTCAAGATTAGACGCGGATAAAGCATTATCAATCTTCATTCAAGACCAATCATTTAGGTCATTTTTATTAAAAAACTTAAAGCGAGTTAGTAAGGACAAACTTACTTTTAAAATAGATTTAGATATCATTTCAGATAATTTATCTGAAGTTGAAAAAGCATTGCCAAGGGATCTCTACTTTCCTGGCGAAACACTATTTATAAAAGGGCAAAAATCTGATTATATTGACAATCAAAAATTTAAAATAATTCATAATAATTTTCCAAAATCTAGACTAGTAGAAGTTTCTAATGCTGGTCATTGGGTGCATGCAGAAAACCTTAATGATTTTGCTGAAGAAACATTATATTTTTTAAAATCTTAAAAGTTGGTCACCTATGCAAAAAGACCTATTTTTGCCACCAAATTTGTAAAATATGAAGGTTTCAAAAAAGGATATCGATAAATTAAATTCAGTATTGTCTGTCAGCATTGAAAAGACTGATTACGAATCAAAAGTAGAAGAAGTTCTCAAGGATTATAAAAAGAAAGCTAATATTCCGGGCTTTAGAAAAGGACATACTCCAATAGGATTAATAAAAAAACAATATGGAATCTCAGTTAAAGTTGATGAAATCAATAAACTGATGCAAAAAGGATTAAGTGATTATTTAGGTGATGAAAAATTGGATATTTTAGGTAATCCTATTCCTGTTGAAAAAAATGATTTAGATTGGAACGCTGATAATATTACTTTTGATTTTGAAATAGGATTATCTCCAGAGTTTGAAGTTTCATTAAAAAACAAAAAAGCTATTAGTTCTTATGAAATTGATGTCGATAAAAAAATGATTGATGATCAACTCAAAAACATTCAAAATCAATACGGAAAACTAATTGCAAAAACTAAAATTGAAGACGGATTTGAAATAAATGGTAAATTTATAAATGAAGAATTTGAAGTTGATAACACATCAAACTTCAAATTGAAGGATATTAAAGGTAAATCTAATAAAGAAAGTTTAAAAAAATTAAATATTGGTGAATCCATTGAATTTAAAACTGAAGATTTATTTGATAAAGATTCTGATTTATCATTTCATTTAAAAACCAACGACGAAAATAAAGATAAAGTTAAAACTGTTAAATTTTCATTAAATGAAATAAATGAAAGACAGCCAGCTGATCTTGATCAAGATTTATTTGATAAATTATTTGGAAAAGATGCTATAAAATCAGTGACAGAACTTAAAAATAAATTAAAATCAGATGCTGAATCAAATTTTATAAATCAAACAGACCAAAAGTTGTTAAATGATGTAACAGAATATTTAATAGAAAATACAAAGTTTGATTTACCAGATAATTTTTTAAAAAAATGGATGCAAACTGCTGGCGAAAATAGATTAGATGAAAAAGAAGCAGCCTTAGAATATGAAAAATCTGAAAAAGGTCTTAGATATCAATTGATAGAATCTAAAATAGTTAAGCAGAATGACATAAAAATTGATCATAATCAAATTAAGGATTTTTCTAAAGATTTGATTAAAACTCAAATGAAACAATACGGTCAAAACAATCCTGAGGAAAAAGAGTTAGAGTCAATTTCACAAAGAATTTTATCAAACAAAGATGAGGTTAAAAGGATTTCTGATCAACTATTAAGTAAAAAGTTAATCGATTTATTTAAATCAAACCTTAAATTTAAAAACAATAAAGTTTCGTATGAAAAGTTTATTGAAATGGCTTATGCTAAAAAATAATTAACTTTAGTTTATTATAAATATTAATTTTTATGGATTACTCGAAAGAATTTAAAGAATATTCAATTAAGCATCACGGAATTAACTCTCTCTATTATGATAAGTTAGTTAGTAGTATGACACCCTATATAATTGAAGAAAGACAACTAAACGTAGCTCAAATGGATGTTTTCTCTAGACTTATGATGGATAGAATTATTTTCTTAGGTACGGGTATAAATGATTCTATAGCAAATATAATTCAAGCTCAGTTACTTTTTTTAGAAAGTACTGATAAAGACAAGGATATTCAGATTTATATTAATTCACCTGGAGGATCTGTTTATGCTGGCTTGGGTATTTATGATACAATGCAATTTATAAATCCTGAAGTTGCTACTATTTGTACTGGAATTGCAGCTTCAATGGCAGCTGTCTTATTATGTGCAGGGCAAAAGGGTAAAAGATCTGGATTAACTCATTCAAGAGTAATGATTCACCAACCATTAGGAGGAGCACAAGGTCAAGCATCTGATATAGAAATTACTGCTAGAGAAATTGGGAAGTTAAAGAAAGAACTTTACGAAATTATTGCCAATCATTCTGGCCAGAAATTCGATAAAGTTCATGACGATAGTGATAGGGACTATTGGATGAAAGCTCAAGAAGCTAAAAAATACGGAATGATAGATGAGGTTTTAACTAAAAAATAAATCATGTCTGAGAAAGATTTAATTTGTTCATTTTGTAGCTTAAGTAAATCACAAACAAATTTACTTGTTGCTGGTCAAGATGCTCATATTTGTGACAGCTGTATTGAACAAGCTTATGGAATCATTATTGAAGAATCTAAAAGAAATACTGATTTAGAACAGGAAGATGAGTTAACAATCGCTAAACCAAAAGAAATTAAACTTTTTTTAGATGAATATGTAATTGGGCAAGACCATACAAAAAAAATTCTATCGGTAGCTGTTTACAATCATTACAAAAGACTAAATCATAAATCATCTAAAAACGATGTAGAGATTGATAAAAGTAATATCTTAATAGCAGGTGAAACTGGTACTGGAAAAACATTAATAGCAAAAACAATTGCAAGAATGTTAGATGTTCCATTAGCGATTGTAGATGCAACTGTTCTTACTGAAGCTGGATATGTTGGAGAAGATGTTGAGACTATTTTAACTCGACTATTACAGGCTTCAGATTACGATCAAGAAAAAGCTCAAAGAGGAATTGTATTTATTGACGAAATTGATAAAATTGCAAGAAAAAGTGACAATCCTTCAATAACAAGAGACGTCTCTGGTGAGGGAGTTCAACAAGCTTTGTTAAAATTATTGGAAGGAACTATTGTAAATGTCCCACCTAAAGGAGGAAGAAAACATCCTGATCAAAAATTTATTGAACTAGACACTCAAAATATCCTATTTATTGCGGGAGGTGCATTTGATGGTATTGAAAAGGTTATTTCAAAACGATTAAACATGCAGGTTGTTGGTTATAAAAATCCTTCTACAACTAAAATCAATCAAAAAAATCTTCTTTCATTTATTTCTCCAAAAGATTTAAAAGATTTTGGATTAATTCCTGAGATTTTAGGGAGACTACCTGTGTTATCGTATATGAATTCTTTAGATAAAAACACTCTGAGATCGATATTAACTGAGCCAAAAAATTCTCTTATTAAACAATACGAAAAGTTGTTTGAATTGGATGGTATAAAAATTACTTTTTCTGAAGACGGTCTTAATTATATAGTAGACAAAGCACTTGAATTTAAGCTTGGAGCTAGAGGGCTTAGATCTATTTGTGAATTGATTTTAAATGATGCAATGTTTGAACTTCCAAGTTCAAAGAGAAAAAAACTTCATATTGATAAAAAGTATATTTCAAAAAAATTATCAAATTCTAGCTTGAGTATTTTAAAAGTGGCTTCTTAATTAAGTTTAATTAGCTCCTCAATAATAACTCTATCATTAGAAAGTCTTGGAATTTTATTTTGGCCACCTAATTTATTTTTAAGTCTTAGCCAATCGAAAAATAATTTTTCTTTAGCTATAATAATTTCTAAACTTTTCATGGTTATATCCTTGAAACGTTTAGATTTATAATCAGAGTTTAGTTCTTGTAGATTGCTATCTAAATCTTCACAAAATTTTGAAATATTTAAAGGTTTTTTTTCAAATTCAATAAGCCATTGATGATATCCTGAATTTTTTTTACTAATAAAAGAAGGTGCAACAGTATATTCCACTATTCTTGATTTATGTTTTGAAAGTGTTTTGTTTAATGCGTTTTCAGCATTTTCAATTATAAGCTCTTCTCCGAAGGCATTTATAAAACTTTTTGTTCTTCCAGTAATTTTGATTCTAAAAGGATTAAGCGAAGTAAACTTGATAGTGTCTCCAATTTTATATCTCCAAAGTCCAGCATTTGTAGAAATAATTATCGCATAATTAGTGTCCAACTTTACTTTTGAAAGATTTATTATTTCGTGATTTAGCTTATTAAGAATTTCAAACTCAAAATAAATTCCATAATCTAGCATAAGCAGCATGTCATCACTGCCATTCCTGTCTTGAATAGCAAAAAACCCCTCTGAGGCATTGTAGGTTTCGTAAAATCGAACATCTTCTCCTAAAACAGATTTAAATTGATTGATGTATGGATTAAAATTAACTCCTCCATGGAAATATACTTCTAAATTTTTCCATATGTCCTTAATTGTTCTTTCATTTCTATCCTCTAAAATTTTATTTAATAGTATAAGCATCCACGACGGGACACCTGCAAGACTTGTAATATTTTCATTTAGTGTACTATTTATTATAGCTTTTATTTTTTCATCCCACTTGTCCATTAACGAAATCTCGTTGCTGGGAGCGCTTAACAATTCTGCCCATAATGGTAAATTATCAATTAATATTGCTGATAAATCTCCAAAATAATAATTATTATTCTCATATAGTTTTTTGCTCCCACCAAGTCTTAATGATTTACCCGAAAATAAATTTGAATCCTCATTGTTGTTTACATATAAACATAAAACATCTTTACCTGCTTTATAATGACATTCTTCCAAAGATTCTTTACTGACAGGGATAAATTTACTTTTAGAATTAGTTGTGCCACTTGATTGTGCGTACCATTTTATTGGTGAGTTCCAGAAAATATTAGATTCTCCTTTTATAGATCTTTCTATATATTTAAAAAAACTTTCATAATCTGTTAAAGGGATGTTTTTAGAAAATGAAGAATAATTGTTAATTGAATTAAAATTGTATTTTATTCCGAATTCTGTGTTTTTAGCATTTTTTAAAAGACTTATTAAAACTTCATTTTGTACTTCTAACGGGTATTTCTTAAATAATTCGATTTGATGCATTCTCTTTTTGAGAAACCAAGTAGTAACGGTATTTAGAAAAGAGAAAGGCATTTTAACTATCTTTATTTTTTTAATAATACAAATAATTTTTTATAAATGTTCAAAGGAGTATTAAATAAAATGAAAACTGAAATTGACAGTAGTTTAAATTATTTTTTAGAACTAGATGATGATTTTATTAATATAAATCAACTTTTAGGATCAAAAGTAAAACTATCATTTAATGGTTACGAATGTTTAAACTGTAAATCTGACTTACAATTATATAGACAAGGTCATTGTAAAAAATGTTTTTTTGAATTACCAAGTACAGCGGATTGGATTATGAAGCCAGAACTAAGTAAAGCACATTTAAATATTGAGGACAGAGATTTAGAATTTGAAAAAAAAGTTCAATTAAAGCCACATGTTTTATATTTAGCTTTTTCAAGTAATGTTAAAGTAGGTGTGACTAGAAAAACTCAGGTACCTTTTAGATGGATAGATCAGGGTGCTGTTCAAGCTATTGAAATAGCAGAATTTCCAAATAGGTATTTAGCTGGCATATCAGAAGTTGCACTCAAGAATTTCTATGTAGATAAAACTAATTGGAGAGAAATGTTAAAAACAAGTAGTTCCAATGTAGATCTTGAACTAGAAAGAGTTAATGCTTTAGGTAAAATACCAAAAGAAGCTTTGGATAGTATTCAAACTAAAAAATATACAGCCTTTGATATAGGTTATCCAGTCAATAAATATCCGGAAAAACCCAGAAGTCTTAATTTACCTAAAGAAAAATCTTTTACAGGAGAGTTGGTTGGAGTTAAGGGTCAATATTTAATATTTAGTGACGATACTGTTTTTAATGTGAGATCAAATGAAGGAATTATTATTGATTTAGAAATTATTAAATCTTAATTTCTTCTCCAATTTTCAAGTTAAATTTCTTTCTAAATAAGTAAACAGATAAGTATAGCAATGGAGTGTCTAAAAATGCTATTAAAATTTTAAAAACAATACCTGAAACTACTAGACCTAAAAAGCTATCCCAACTTAGCACTTCAAACAGACATAAAAGAGAAATAACAGTTACTGTATCAATTATTTGAGAGCTAAAAGTTGAGAAGTTATTTCTTAACCACAACATTTTTCCTTTTGTTAGCTTTTTCCAAAAATGATAAATTTTAATGTCTATGAATTGAGCAAACAGATACGCGAGCATTGAAGCTAAAACTGCTAATCCAGAAAGTGAAAAAACATTTGAAAATGTTTCATCGTTTATTGGAGATGATTCTAGAGCAGGAACGTAGTTAGAAATTAATATAATAGTTATTGAAAAAAACGAAGCAAAGATGCCAGCTACCACAACCTGATTAGCTTTTTTTTGACCATATATTTCAGAAATTAAATCAGTTACTAAAAAAGTTATTGGGTAAGGAAGGATTCCAACTGATAACTCAAATAATTTTATACTTCCAATTGTCAAATCAAAGGGATACCAATAAAAAAATTTTTGAAAAATTAAATTTGAAACAACTAAAGAAGTGATAAATAGAGCTGCTAAATACAGATATATTTTTCTGGCTAAATTTTGTTTTTGTTCAGACATTTATTTCTAATTAAAAATATTTGTATTACTTAAATAAAGATACTTAAATAAAGATTCTTTTTATTTAATTTGCTTAAGTGAATTTAAACAAAGTATATCTTTCATTAGGAAGTAATTTAGGAGACAAAATCAAGAACCTCCAAAGTGCAATAAGCCTTATCGACACCAAGATTGGTGATGTTTTGTCAATTTCAAATGTTTATCAAACCAAATCAGATGGATTTGTTGGAGAGGATTTTTTTAACTGTTGTATTTCAGTTAACACAGAATTTAGCCCAACTTTTTTAATGAATAAAATATTAGAAATTGAATCTCATGTAGGAAGAACAAGGTCCAATACAAAAGAATATGAATCTAGATTAATTGATATTGATATCTTGTTGTATGAGGATAGTATCATTAGTAAAAATCATTTAGTTGTACCTCATCCAAGAATGCACTTAAGAAATTTTGTTTTAAATCCTCTTGCTGACATAGCAAAAAGCAAAATACATCCAATACTAAACGATTCAATTTCTAATCTTTTAAATAAATTAAAATCTAAAGAAATAATAAAAATTGATCAGGTTCTGACGTTACCAGTTTTATTAAAATTACAATCATTTAAAAACATAGTGATTGAAGGAAATATTGGAGTTGGTAAAACAACATTATCAAAAAAACTTTCAAATGATTTAAATAAAGATTTAATCGTCGAAGGTTTTGTAGATAATCCTTTTCTTGAAAAATATTATAACAATCCAGAGAAATATGCTCTAAATGTTGAACTTACTTTTTTAACTGACCGTTGTCGTCAACTTAATAGTTTTAATAACCAGATGAATTTTTTCAGTTCTGGAATAATTGCTGATTACGATATTTTTAAATCTCTTGTTTTTGCAGGAGTTTCATTAAATGAAATTGATTTTAACCTTTTTAGAAATATTTTTTATTTTATGACTAAAGATTTATTTAAATCTGATTTAGTAATTTACTTATTACAATCTTCTGATCAACTTTTAAAAAACATAAGTAAAAGAGGAAGAGGTTTTGAAAAAACTATAAACAGGAATTATTTAGATAAAATAAATGCTGCTTATTTAAAACACATTAAAACTAATTCTGATTTAAATGTCGTATATATTGATGTTTCTGATTTAGATTTTGTTGAATCAGATGAAGATTATATTAAGTTGTTGTTTAGAATTAAGAATACTTTAACTAAGTCTTTTAAAGAACTCCCATATTAGTATGCCCGAACATACCGAAATATTTAAAGAGTGCTTGGTCCCATACTGAGGAATTTCAATAACTTCATCGGATAAGTTAATTGCAGCCTCGGAAACTCCTTTAACTTCATTCCCAAAAATTAAAGCATGTTTTAAATCTTTGTCTAAACTAAATGATGTTAATTTTTTTGATTTATCAGCTTGTTCAACACTCCAAATAAAAAACTTATCCTGTTTTAATTTAATTATAAGTTTTGAAATATTTTCGCAATACTCCCAATCCACACTTTCAGTTGATCCTAATGCAGTTTTGTGAATATCCTTATGTGGAGGACTGGCAGTAATTCCACATAAATAAATTTTTTCAACTAAAAAAGCATCACTAGTTCTAAATACCGATCCAATATTATTTAAACTTCTAATATCATCTAAAATAACAACTAGTTTGGTCTTTTTTGAGTGCTTAAATTCATCAATGTCTTTTCTATTGAGCTCAATGTTTTTTAATTTTCTCATAAATTTATTGTTCTATTTATTAAGATTTTACAAAGTAATAGATTAAAAAATTAATTAATGCTATTTTAGCTTTAATTCATATTAGCTTGGAAAAAAAAGTAACCCCTTTAATGCGTCAATACTATAAAATTAAGGAAAAACATCCTGATGCATTATTGTTATTTAGAGTTGGTGATTTTTACGAAACATTTCATGAAGATGCTGTTAAGGCTTCCGCTATTTTGGGAATAATTTTGACTAAACGAGGAGCTGGAAGTAATAGCGAAACAAAATTAGCAGGGTTTCCATATCACTCACTAAACACGTATCTACACAAATTAGTTAAAGCTGGAGAACGTGTTGCCATATGCGAGCAATTAGAAGATCCTAAAAAAACAAAGACTATAGTAAAAAGAGGAGTTACAGAGTTAATTACACCTGGAGTTGCTTTAAATGACGGAATTTTAGAACAAAAATCTAATAATTTTTTAGCCTCGGTGTTCAATATTAAAAATAATTATGGAATATCTTTTTTAGATATATCTACCGGAGAATTATTAATTGCCGAAGGAAGTTTAGATTATATTAAAAATCTTCTTTCAAGTTATGACGCTAAAGAAATTTTAGTTTGTAAAAAACACAAATCTACTTTTAGTAATGAATTTGGGAATTATAACTCTGTATTTTATTTAGACGATTGGGTCTTTAAAAAAGACTTCGCTTTAGAAAAAATTAAAAATCATTTTGATGTTTCTGGCTTAAAAGGATTTGGAATTAGTGAAAACAACATAGGGCTTTTAGCCTGCGGATCTATTTTACATTATTTAGATGAAACTCAACATAAAAAATTAGAACATATAACTAAAGTGAATCAGATAATCGATAGTAATCATGTGTGGATGGATCAATTTACTATTTCTAATTTAGAATTGATTTATAGCAATTCTAGTGAGGGTAAATCACTGATAGACATAATTGACTATACATCAAGCCCAATGGGCGCAAGAATGTTAAAAAGATGGCTTATTCATCCATTACTTGATTTAACAAAACTAAATTTCAGACACAGTTCAGTTGATGAAATTAAAAGAAATCAAGATTTGTTAATTAATCTTCAGTCAGAGTTAAAATCACTTTCAGATTTGGAAAGAATAATTGCGAAAGTCGTTACTTTTAAAATTTCTCCTCGAGAATTAGTTCAATTAAAAGAATCTTTAATTAAAGTAAAGTTAATAAAAGATCTATTGTCAGATCAGTCTTTAAAAAATTTATATAAAATTAATTCTTCTTTAGATTACTGTGATTCTATAATAAACTTGTTAGAAAAAACATTAGATAATGAAGCTCCAGTAAATATTAAAAAAGGAAATATAATTAAAGAAAATTTTAATTCAGAGTTAGATGAATTGAGAAGTTTATCTATTTCAGGAAAAGACTATCTAAACAAAATTCTAGAAAGAGAAAAAAATAATACTGGAATAACATCACTAAAAATAAGTTTTAATAACGTATTTGGATATTTTATTGAGGTAAGAAACATACATAAAGATAAGGTTCCAGAGGACTGGATTCGTAAACAAACCTTAGTAAATGCTGAAAGATATATAACTAGTGAATTGAAAGATTATGAAGCTAAAATATTAGGTGCTGAAGAAAAAATTTCTGTTTTAGAATTAAAACTTTTTGAAGAGCTAGTTGCTGGATTAGTTAAAGATGTTGAGATTATTCAAAAGAATTCGTTTTGGCTGGCTAATTTGGATTGCCTTGTCGGATTTGCAAATTTAGCTTTGAAAGCAAATTACTCTAAACCAACACTTAATAATTCTAAAGATTTAGAAATCATAAAAGGGAGACATCCTGTAATTGAATCACAGCTTTCGCAAGACAGCCCTTATGTTCCTAATGATTTAAAGCTTTGTGACAAAACCAATCAAATTTTAATGATAACTGGACCAAATATGTCTGGTAAATCAGCAATTCTAAGACAAACTGCTTTGATAGTCTTATTAGCTCAAATTGGAAGTTTTGTTCCAGCTGAAAAAGCGAAAATTGGTATTATTGATAAGATTTTCACAAGAGTTGGAGCTAGTGACAATATATCAGCCGGAGAATCTACTTTTATGGTTGAAATGAACGAATCGGCTTCAATTATTAATAATATTTCTGAAAACAGTTTAGTCCTTTTAGATGAAATTGGAAGAGGAACGAGTACCTATGATGGTATTTCTATTGCTTGGGCAATAGCAGAGTTTTTACATGATCATCCATATAAACCTAAGACATTATTTGCAACTCATTATCACGAGCTTAATATGATGGCTGATTCTTTTGAAAGAATTAATAATGTAAATGTTTCTGTTAAGGAAACGAAAGACAGTGTAATATTTTTGAGAAAACTTGTTCCGGGTGGAAGTGCACATAGTTTTGGAATTCATGTTGCCCAAATGGCTGGAATGCCAAAAGGATTGATTTTATCTGCGAAGAAAATGCTAAAAAAATTAGAGAAATCACATAATGTTGGAACGAATATCTCTAAAAATAATGAATCCGAACTGCAGCTTAGTTTTTTTAATTTAGATAATCCCAAATTAGAGGAATTAAAAGAGGATTTAATATCATTAAATATTGATGAATTAACCCCAATTGAGGCATTAATTAAATTAAATGAAATAAAAAGAATTTTAAAATCTTAATTAAACTTATTATTAATTACTTTTTTTGAATTTTTATTTTACATTTGCAATCCAATTTGCGAAAGTAGCTCAGGGGTAGAGCATCACCTTGCCAAGGTGGAGGTCGCGGGTTCAAATCCCGTCTTTCGCTCTGAAAAGATACTGCTCGAGTGGTGGAATTGGTAGACACGTTGGACTTAAAATCCAATGATCAGTAATGGTCGTATGGGTTCAAGTCCCATCTCGAGTACGAGAACCCTTGTTAATCATCTGATTTTCAAGGGTTTTTTGATTTTAAAAACCAGATTTTGCCAACCATTTGCCAACCGTTTTTTTAAAGTGCTGTTTTTTAATTAGAGAAAAAAGTCGGCCAGCACTACTAAAAACCAAAAAAAGTCTCAATGATAATTTATTTTAGCTCTATCCTTCTCAAATAATATCGGTTTTCTTTAGATGGGGAGGTGTTTGTATAAGTAGGTATAATACTAAACCCTAACATTTCTGCAAGCTTAAAAAATAAGCTTGTAATCATATTTATATTACTTGAATTTTAATTTCTTCTCAATTGCTTCAATCATAATATTTGCAATATCTAGACCTGTTGCAGACTCTATTGCCTCTAACCCTGGAGATGAGTTCACTTCCAACAGTAAAGGCCCTTTATTAGACCTAATAATATCTACACCCGCAACAGGTAGGTCTAATATTCTAGCAGCTTTAATTGCTAATTTTCTCTCTTTTGAGGTAATTTTTATACTTGATGCACTACCTCCCTGATGAATATTTGCTCTAAACTCGCCTTTTTCTGCTTGACGCTGCATAGAAGCAACCACTTTACCATTGACTACAAAACAACGAATATCTTGACCATTTGCTTCTTTGATAAATTCTTGCACTAAAATATTAGTCTTTACACTCTTAAAAGCATTGATCACACTCTCTGCAGCCTTTGTGGTTTCAGCTAAAACAACACCTTTCCCCTGGGTGCTTTCTAGTAACTTTATGATAAGGGGTGCACCATTTACCATCTTTATAAGATCTTTAGTATCTAGCGGAGAATTTGCAAATCCGGTAATAGGAATATGTATATCGTGTTTTGCAAATAATTGAGTAGCCAAAAGCTTGTCTCTAGATTGTGTTATAGCATCTGCAGAGTTTAAGCAGTAGGTATTCATTGCATCAAACTGACGTATTAAAGCGCAGGCATAAAAAGTAGCTGATGGCTTAATACGCGGTATAATGGCATCAAATTCATCTATAACATTACCTCCCCTGTAACGTATTTGCGGCTCTGTGGCATCAAACTTCATGTACGCCTGTTGTACATTGAGAAATACCATTTCATGACCTCTAGAGCGCCCAGCCTCTAAAAGACGTTTATTACTAAATAAATCAGGGTTACTTGCTAAAAGCGCAATTTTTAATTTTGTTTTTTGGGTTTTAAATGATGCATACTTTATATCCAATTGTTCCTGAGTATATTTAGGAAAAAGATAGCTAGTTGATGGGTTTACTAAGTAACGATTAGATAGCGCTTCTCTTCCTAATAACATTCTAAACTCCATAGCATCTCGATTTGCAAGTGTAAGTTCAATTTCAAAAGTATCCTCGCCAAATGTAATAGGAGTTTTGATAACGAGTCGTTGCTCTGAAATACCTATAGAGCTTTTTACAGTTCTTTTGGAATGAATTTTAGACTCACAGTTAATACTAATACTTTTATTTTCCTGCAGTGGGGTTACCTCAAAGCGAACCCACTCCTGAGTTTGTTTTAAAAAAATCTTAATATTACTTGCTTGTATTGATGATGTTTTAGCACCAGAGTCTATACGAGCCTTGATTGCTGGAATTTTGAAGGATTCAAATGAACACCATTCCTCACTTCCTATAATTTTTAAGTTATTCAATTTTTATTTTTATTTAATTATTTATTTTAACACTATTTAAAGAGCAGTCTAGATTTATAGTGTAGCGCTAAACACTTTATGTTACTTGATTATTATAGTTCTGAATCTTTTACAAATGTTATTATGATAGCTTCTCTTTGCCAGAACAGAAACAATCTGTGTTTTTCTATAATTTGAAAACTAACATCCCATCCATTTTTACCATAATCATTCATCACTTGTTCCATTTTTTTTAATGGAAGTTTACTTGAACCAAAAAAAAGTGTACCCAACACTCCTTCTTTTATTATCTCTACTTTGTATTGTTTCATAACTCTAATATAATAATTATATAAACCTTATTAACCTACTTACGAGAAGGTCAAATATTTCAAGATTTCAAAAAATAATTTGATTTAAAAATTAATAGTTTACTAAAAAATGATTAAAAAAAGGTAAACTATTTTATTTATTCAATCTTTTATATTTAATTTGTTTCACTAAAGCTTTGATCATAGGAGCTTTTAGCTGAACAAATTGAAACATGTTTATAAGTTCGGTCTTTTGGAAATTAGGAAGTCATATTCAAAAGAAGCTTACGGAGTAAGTCACCGAAATTTAAAGCTAACTTCCGTAGTAAAAAACATATCTACACTTTATAAATTGTGTTTTGTCCCTAAAATAAAATATCAAATTATGATTTGACTTTAAGTTATTAATTCTTTTTAGGATGGCATAATTGCTTTCGAATTTTAATAACTTTTTATAAAATTTATAATGAATACAAAATATATTGACTTAATCAATCAAACTTTTGATTTCCCTCAAGAAGAATTCTTCCTTGAGAAACACCACTTACATTTTCATGGCGTAGACCTAAATAAATTAGTTGAAACTTATGGAACACCTTTAAAGTTTACATATTTACCAAAAATTTCTGATAATATAAACAAATCGAAAAAATGGTTTAATAATGCGATTAAGAAGCATAATTATAATGGTAATTATAATTATTGCTATTGTACAAAAAGCTCGCATTTTAAGCATGTTTTAATTGAGGTTTTGAAAAATGATATACATATTGAAACCTCTTCCGCTTTTGATATAGATATTGTTGAAACTCTAAAAAGTGAAGGAAAAATAAACAATAATACCTTTATTATTAGTAATGGTTTTAAACGTGCACAATACATTACTAATATTGCGAGATTAATCAATAACGGTCATCAAAATTGTATTTCAATTATTGATAATTACGAGGAAATTGATTTACTCTCAAATGAGATTCATGGAAATTATAATATAGGTATTCGTATAGCTTCGGAAGAAGAACCGAAATTTGAATTTTACACTTCTAGATTAGGTATAGGTTATAAAAACATTATACCTTTTTATAACAACCAAATTAAAGATAACCCCAAAATAGAACTTAAAATGCTTCATTTCTTTATTAACACAGGTATTAGAGATGATTCTTACTATTGGAATGAGCTTTTAAAATGTCTTAAAGTATATACAAGTTTGAAAAAGATATGTCCAACTCTTAACAGCTTAAATATTGGAGGAGGATTCCCTATTAAAAACTCATTAGCTTTTGATTTTGATTATGAATACATCATAGATGAAATCATAAATCAAATTAAACTTACTTGCGAAGAAGAAGGTGTGGATGTGCCTAATATTTTTACAGAGTTTGGAAGTTTCACAGTTGGAGAAAGTGGTGGAGCAATTTATGAAGTATTGTATCAAAAGCAACAAAACGATAGGGAAAAATGGAATATGATAAATTCTTCATTTATCACTACACTTCCAGATACTTGGGCTATTAATAAACGCTTTATTATGCTACCAATAAATCGATGGAATGATTCTTATGAGCGTGTTTTACTTGGAGGATTAACTTGTGATAGTGATGATTATTATAATAGTGAACAACACATGAACGCTATCTACTTACCAAAATATAATAAAGATAAGCCCTTATACATTGGTTTTTTTAACACAGGTGCTTATCAAGAATCTATAGGTGGTTATGGAGGTTTACAACATTGTTTAATTCCTGCTCCTAAGCATATATTAGTAGATAAAGATGCCCATGGAAATATCTCAACACAGTTATTTAGAGAACAACAAAAAAGTGAAGAGTTGCTTGAAATTTTAGGCTATGAAAAAAAGTCTGAAACAGACATAATTCAAAATACAGAAATAGAATTACTATTAACAGATAAATAAAATGGAAACTAAAACTTACGCTGGAATATCAAAAGAATTCGCACAATTAGCACACGCAAAAATTGTATTAATCCCTGTCCCTTATGATGGAACGAGTACATGGCAAAAAGGAGCGGATAAAGGACCAAATGCCTTTTTAAATGCTTCTGAAAACATGGAACTTTATGACATTGAAACCGATTCAGAAGTTTATAGACAAGGTATTTATTTAACTGAACCCATAACTGTAAATGCTTCACCAGAAGCTATGGTTGATGTTGTGCATCAGGAAACTAAAAACTATATAAAAAAAAACAAATTTGTAACTGTTTTTGGAGGTGAACATTCTATATCAATTGGAACAATTAGAGCATTTAATGAAATGTTTCCAAGCTTAACAGTATTGCATATAGATGCACATGCCGATTTACGAAAAAGTTATGATAGTAGTTCTTGCAATCATGCTTGTGCAGTTTATGAAGCCAGTCAATACACCAATTTAATTCAAGTAGGTATTCGTTCTATGGACATAAAAGAGAAATCTACTATGAATTTAGAAAAAACCTATTTTGCTCACGAAATGGCAATGGATGATTCTTGGATGGATTCAGCTATTGACCAGATGACAGATAATGTATTTATAACATTTGATTTAGATGCTTTTGACCCTTCAATAATGCCAAGTACTGGAACACCTGAACCTGGTGGCTTGCTTTGGTATGAAACATTAGATTTTTTGAAACAAGTTTTTAAAGAAAAGAATATTGTTGGATTTGATATCGTTGAGTTGTGCCCAAATGAAGCTGATAAATCTTCAGATTTTTTAGCTGCCAAATTATACTATAAAATGTTGAGCTATAAATTTCAAAATGATAAATATGAAGATACTTATGAAGATACTTATGAAGACACTTACGAAGAGTCTAATCAATTAGTTAACCATATAAAATTTAATGATGATAACGAATACTAAAGGAGCAATCTCAAACTTTATAGAAACATATTATTTGCATTTCAATGCAGCTACTGTTGTTGATGCAGCTAAATCTTATGAAAAGCAATTAAATAAAGGCTCGAAGATGTTAGTGTCTTTGGCAGGTGCAATGAGTACAGCAGAAATAGGAAAAATTTTTGCTGAAATGATACGACAAGATAAAGTTCAAATAATTTCTTGTACAGGTGCAAATTTAGAAGAGGATATTATGAACTTAGTTGCACACTCTCATTATAAACGAATTCCTAATTACCGAAATTTAACACCTGAACAAGAATGGGATTTATTAAAACAAGGGCTCAATCGTGTTACAGATACTTGCATCCCAGAAGAAGAAGCATTTAGAAGATTACAACAACATATCTATAAAATTTGGAAAGACGCCGATGATAAAGGAGAGCGCTATCTGCCACATGAATATATGTATAAACTATTATTATCAGATGTGTTAGAAGAGTACTACGAAATAGATTTGAAAGATTCATGGATGTATGCAGCCGCAGAAAAGAATTTACCAATTATATGTCCAGGTTGGGAAGATAGTACGATGGGAAATATTTTTGCAAGTTATGTTCTTAAAGGAGAACTTAAAGCAAGTACTATGAAATCTGGAATTGAGTATATGACCTTTCTTGCAAATTGGTATTCTAATAATTCAGAAAACGGTATAGGTTTCTTTCAAATTGGAGGTGGTATTGCAGGAGATTTTCCAATATGTGTCGTACCAATGTTGTATCAAGATATGGAACGTACTGATACACCTTTTTGGAGTTATTTCTGTCAAATAAGTGATTCTACTACAAGTTATGGTTCATATTCTGGAGCAGTTCCTAATGAAAAAATAACTTGGGGGAAATTAGATGTTAACACACCAAAATTTATAATAGAGAGTGATGCCACGATTGTTGCTCCGTTAATCTTTGCCTATTTGTTAGACATGTAACACTAAAAAAATGATACGCAAAATTGTAGATTATAAAAAGTTAAATGAAGACATTTTAAAACTATTAGTCGATAAATTTCCTGACGGATATTCTGACAAGGATATAATTACCTTTAGAAATTCGCAAAATGAATACATAGAATCTGTTGAAGTAAGAACTGAAGATACGGTCTATTTAGTAAAAATCGGAAAACGATTAGTTCAAGCTATGGAAAAACATGAAGATGATGATTCTACTAATGACAGTATAGATGTTGATGCTTTAAATGAAGGAGATTTAAAATAGAATATTTAGAACTAATTAACACAAATTAATATAGAAACTTTTTTTCAATACTACTAAAAACTCAAAAAATCTCAATAGTTAATTTTAATTATACTTGTAAAAGCCATCTTTTACGAAGGAATAATTAACTTTAAAGAAGGTTTGTTATATTTTACAAAGGGCCCGAAATGTGTTAAAATAAGAGGGTTCAAGTCCCATCTCGAGTACTAAAAGGGAAACATCGCTAGATAGTTTCCCTTTTTTATTTTTTTGAATTTATGAATTCTACAATTTTAATTGATAAAGTAATTTTTTTGAACTATAAATTATTTATAAAATTTATAAGTCCAGTAAAATAGTTCTCTGTGTCATCCCACATTGCCATATGACTTCCGTTAGGACAATTTAAATAGAAACCATTTTGAACCTCATTCGCCATCCACTCCATTTGTATAGGGTCCATTGTATCATATTTGGCTCCAATTGAAAGAAAAGGAATTTCTAATTTTTTTAAATCATCTGTTACATCCCAATTTTTCAAACTAGCATCTCCTACTATCCCAAATTCGGATGGACCTTGCATTTTTAAATATATTGGAAAATTAATTTCTGCAAAAGCATTTGACACATCTTCTGGCCAATCTGCAGCAGGGATTCTCATAACATGCTTTGGATAATAGTTATCATGAATTAACTTTAGATAATTTTCATTAGTATAATCTTGCACAGCTTCGTATGATCGAATTTGTTTTAAAACATCTTGATCAAGTTGAAGAGCAAGAACATTTTTAGCATAATTATTATAATCAGGCACAGATGGAACCATATTAGAAACTATTAGCGCTTTCAAGTTTTTTTGATATTTCAATGCATATTCAATTCCTAAAATTCCTCCCCAGGAGTGTCCTAATAATATGAAATTATCTTTATTTAGTCCTAGAGATTTACGAACCTGTTCAACTTCATCAACATAATGTTCAATTGTCCATAAATCTTCTATTTGAGGGTTGTCGCTTAATGTTGATCCAAGCTGATCATAGTAATAATACTCAATATCTTCATTAGGAAAATAAGAATCAAATATTTTAAAATATTGATGATTTGCACCAGGGCCACCATGTAATAACAGTACTTTTTTTGTTGGATTATTACCAGTTCGCTTTGTCCAGACGTTAAACTCACCATGTTCAGTTGTTATTTTAATAATTTTTACTGGATCAGGTGTTTTAACATCACAAGAAGTTAAAAATAGTACACAAATTAAGGTTAAGGAAAATTGAAAAATTTTGTTAATCATTGTTAAATAAAATTAGAAGTTGGTCTAATTTAACAATTTTATATTTTATTCGCTAGTTCATTGCCAATACTTGAACCAATAGCAATTCCCATTCCACCGAGTCTTATACCACAAAACACATTATTACTAATAGATTTAACTATTGCAGTTTTTTTGTTTCCAACTCCCATTATACCACTCCATCTATAATCAATTTCAAATTCATTTTTTGGAAGAATTATATTTTTCAAAATCAATTCTAACTCAGATTGAATAGTGTTGTTCAGTCCAAATTTATCAGTCTCTTCTTTTTTAAAGTCTAAATTTCTTCCTCCTCCTAATAAAATTCGATTATCAACATTTCTAAAATAATAGTAGCCCCTATCTAGATGAAAAGTTCCTTCAATTTGAAGGTTTTCGATCGGTTTTGTTATTAAAACTTGAGCTCTAGCAGGTGCTATTTTTTCATTTAATAACTTGTTTGAAAATCCATTTGCAGCAATAAATAATTTTGATGATTTGTAACTAAAATTTTCAGTTACTATTTCTACAGAACTATTATTTTCTAAAAATGAAGTAACATTTATATTATTAAGAATTTTTATATTTTTTCTTTTTACTTTTTCAAGTAGAGCTTCCATCATCAAGCCAGTATCGATTTGACCTTCAAATGGATTAAAAATTAGCTTGTCAACTATTTTTTTAAATCCAAAAGTATTGTCTTTGATTTCAAATACAGTCGATGAAAACAAGGGTTTAAGAAGTTTGTTTACTTCATTTAATTTTAATTGACAGTTTTCAAAAAGATCGACATCTTTCTTTGTAAAAATCTCAAAACCACCATTCTGTTTGTAATTAAGACTATTATCTCCAATAAAATTTCTCAAATATTTTAAACCTTCTTTTCTTTTTTTTATTAGAGATATTATTTCAGATTCGGAGTGACTTTTTAAATCATCAATTATTTCAGACATACTTCCAAAACAAGCAAACCCTGCATTTTTAGTACTAGCACCTTGAGGAAGGCTGCCTTTTTCTAAAATTAGTATTTTTGACTTCGGAAATTTTTCTTTAAGTCTTAAAGCACAATTTAATCCTACAATTCCACTACCTACAATAGTGTAGTCAATATTACTTAACCAAGATTTAATTTCCCAATAAGATAAATTCATGTGTAGAAACTATAATGTAAACTTAATTCCTACAAAAATAGTTCTTTTTGGAGCAGGCTCATAATATCTCCCTCCAAAGGCATTTATTCTAATGTTATCAAAATATTCATTATCAAAAACATTACTTATAATTAGATAAGGGTATACATTAGATCGGGATAATTTAAACTTTTTTCCTATTTTAAAATTGAATGTATTGAATTCATCAATTTTAATAGTATTTGAGTTATTAGCATATAAAGCACCAATATTTTTAAAATTTAAATTTAAAAAAAGTTCATTTATAGTTTTATGCTCAATACTTAAAGTGAAAATATCATTAGGGATTCCAGGTATTTTATTGCCTTTATAATTGAAGTTATTTTCAACAAATTCTTTAAAAACATAGTTTCCTAATGAATAGGAAGAACTTATAATAGTTCGATTAAGTGTGTAAAAACCTGTGATTTCTATTCCATTTCTTTCTGTTTTACCTGCATTATTATAAAATTTTTGATTTGGAAATTTTTCATCTTCATAAGAAAGAATTTCATCATTGGTAATTGATTTAAAATAGACTAAATCAATATTTGATTTTTTTTGTGTGTCAAATAATGAGAATCCTAATTCAAAACCCATATTTATTTGAGATTTTAAATTTTTATTAAATCCAGTTCCAATTGGAGAAGAGCTAAATTCATTTAATGTTGGCGTTTCAAATCCGCTACTAGTATTGATAAATACTCTACTTTTTTTATTCAACTTGTAGTTAAATCCAAGGCTAGGATTGAAAGAATTCAATGTTATATTTCCTGAAGAATCTCCATCCGAAAAAAACAAATCCTCTAACTTTACTTTGTTTGTGTCATACCTTAATCCTGAGCTAATTGTTAAGCGGTTTAAATTATAGTTGTTTACTAAATAGATTCCAAGGTTCGAAAATTTTTCATTTTGATCTAAAACTTGTTCCCCAATAATTCCAATATCATTGTTATATCTTTTTCTTCTGTCATTTTGATTTCCAATATCAAAACCTATTTGAGTTTTAAGTTTTGATTTAAAAAGAAAGCTTCCTCCAAATCCCCAGTATTTTCGTTTTAAATCTATAGCTCCTCCGTTTTTTACAGGGATTTTGCCGTTAAAATTCCTATTTGAAATAAAAGCATATGTTGAAAACGATAATTTTTCATTTATTTTTTTATTAAAGCTTGAGCTAACTTTGTAGTGATTTATTTCTTCGCTGGTATTGTATTGTAAATTACGCTCACGTGCTTGTTCTCTATCTAGATTTACTTCTTCTATTTTTAACCCCCCAGGA
>Ga0209660_1000165_pt1 | contig 41263 bp, 27 predicted proteins | sample SaaInlV_100m_DNA_2_FD_184659 | JGI IMG/M metagenome (GOLD analysis project Ga0209660, IMG submission 184659) | Marine microbial communities from expanding oxygen minimum zones in the Saanich Inlet - SI072_LV_100m_DNA (SPAdes) (version 2) | ecosystem: Environmental > Aquatic > Marine > Intertidal... | reverse complement strand
GTCCGTGGAAGTAGCGATTGGCGAAATCGTTGCCGATGCAGACATCGCGCTGGGAGGCGGTGTCGGGCTTGCTAGTGGAACTGCCGGAAAGGCCTTCGAGCTTGCCGTCCACGTAGAAGCTGACCTGGTTGATCCGGTTGTCCTCGCTGAACACGGCGGCGATGTGGTGCCATTGGTTGTCGGTAATCTTTGTTGAGCCGGTTGCGTAGCCACCGTTGATTTCGATGCGGATGGTGTCGGGTATGCCGTTGTTGGTCTGGGTTCGAAAGGTCCATTTCTTGCGGAGTGCATTCTGGCCCCAACAGAGGATGGCGGCGTCGCGTTTTGAAGTGCGGATCCAGGCGCTCATGGTTCGGGCCTTGTTGCCTGTGACGCCTTTCCAGTCTGCTGCGGTGATCCAGTCGTCCGTCCCGTCGAAGTGGAGTGCCTTGCCGAGGATGCCAGGAACCAGGGCGGAAGCATCGGTGCCACCGACGGTGCCGGGATGTTGGCCGATTGCATCGGGGGTGATGGATTGATCATTGATGGACTCGAAGGTCCAGTATGCGGCGAGGCCTCCCAACGGCGGTTGAAGGCGTGTCAGGGGTTGGAGGTCTCCGTCAATGGAGTCGGTGGCAGTTGATCCGGGATCCTGAAAGGGTTGGCCGAGGAAGAGGGTAAGCGTGGATTCACCATTAAGGTTAACGATCGGAGCGGTGGTGTCAATAACATGGATGGTGCGACTGACTGGAATGGCCGCAATGCCTGCGGGGTTGGAATAAGAGTAGTTGATGATCTGGGTGCCGAGGGTGCTGGTGTCGATGGTGGGCTCGATGGTGGGTTGGGCTCCCTCAATTGGGGTGCCCTCACCATCCGTTATCGTGACACCGGGATCCTCGAAGGGGAGACCGGCCTCCGTGGTTACCTCACCTTCTCCAACAAGGGTGATGACCGGTACGGAAGGATCAGGTTTGACAAACACTGTGCGGGTTGCAACGGCCTGATTGCCGGCAGAATCAACGGCCATGTATAAAAGTGTATGCGTGCCTTCCGATCCTGTATCCAATAATTCAGGACTCATGCTGAGTTCCTCCGCCGAGAGGGCTCGATTGTATATGCGTACATCATCCACCAGTCCCCGGAATCTTCGATTTGTGAAATCGGTGCCGATACGCACATCCTAGGTTGGTGCGGAATTGACCTTCCGAGTGCTGGTGGCTGAATTGACCTCCAGTTTCCCGTCAATATAAAACAAGGTACTGTCCAGTTGACCATCGGTGGTTGGGAAGACCGCTGCCACATGGTGCCACTTGTTGTCAGTGATGTTGCTGGTGCCGACGACCCCTCCGCCATTGACCTCAATGCGGATGCTATTGTTGCTGTGGGTACGAAAGGTCCATTTCTTGCCTTGGGTATTTTCACCCCAGTTTAGGATGGCGGCGTTGGCCTTGTCGGTCTTGATCCAGGCGGACATTGTGCGGATGCCGCCCCCGGTGATGCCCTTGTAGTCGTTGGCAGTGACAACATCATCGGTGCCGTCAAGATTCAAGGCCTTGCCGAAAATACCGGGGACCAGTGCGGATGCATCGGTTCCAGAGACTGTGCCAGGGTGCTGGCCTGTGGAGTCGGGCGTGATGAGCTGGTCATCAACCTGGTCCAGTGGCCAGTGGGCATCCAGACCGGCATCCGAAAGCTGGAGTTTGACTATAGCTTGAATGTCATCGTCCACGTTGTCGGTGATGGTGCTTCCCGGGTCCGTGAAGTTCTGTCCGATGAAGAGGGTGATTTCGGGTTCCCCATTCAGGCTTATTACCGGTGGGGTGGTGTCAATCAGGATGACCCCGCGTGTAACGGGAACAGCTGCATGGTTTTCCGCATCAGAGAAAGTGTAGGTTAGCGTGTGTGAGCCCGGCTTGGAGATGTCGACCTCACCCTCGACCTGTACTTCGGGGTTCTCGATGGGGTTGCCGGATGCATCGGCGACCGTAACGCCCGGGTCAACAAATTCAGCGCCAACCTCAAGTGTGAGCGGGTTGTCCCCGACGATGGTGATCACCGGTGAGAGGGGGTCGACAATCTCCACCTCACGTGAGGAGATTACGGTGTTTCCGGCAGAATCGGCGGCGGTGTAGGTCAGGGTCCACCTGCCCAGCCTGGAGGTGTCTATGGGATCGTCACCCTCCACCTTGCCCTCTATTGCGCCTAGGTCTCCGTCCTCGTGGTCGGTGGCTGTGGCGCCCGGGTCGGTGAAGTCCGTGCCGATGTTGACCTTAAGGGGATTTTCCCCGGCAAGTGTGATTACAGGGAGGCGGTCAAAGTCGCTAAAACCATCGCCGTAGAGGAGAACCACTTCTTCCTCAGTGAAGGGTTCCGAGTAGAGCCGGACATCGTCAATGAGGCCTTTATAGTAACGCTTGTTGGTGTATGGTTTGCCCAAGCGGTGAACCTTGTTGAGGGCGAAGCTCCTTGGTTGTTTGTCGGTAATGGAATTTTTCCAGGCGCCTCCATCCACATAGAGGGAGTATTTTTTGTTGACCCGATCGCTGGTTGCAACGACCTGGTGCCATTTTCCATCGTTATATTTAGGACCTGAAGCGATTGCAATATTGGTTCCCCTGACAAACAAATGCACCTTCTCGTTATCTCGGAAAATAACATGAAATTCGTTCTGGGTTCCGAATCCGTCGCCGTCTGTAACGGATGAACCATAGTATACCATGGCATGGTCAGCGAAATTTTCAGAGGTCTTGACCCACAGGGAGACTGTGCCTTTTGCTGAGCTGATTGGGATATCAAGGGGAAGATCAACAAAGTCATCCGTGCCGTCGAAGGAGAGGGCATTGCCGAATTTGCCCGGGACCCAGGAGGTATCATCCATGTTCTGAAGGATGCCATCCTTTTCATTTGCCGAGGCATCCTTTGCGGCTGTCCCCATGGTTTCATCCAGTTTCCAGTGGGCGAGGAGAATATCCTCCCGAGTGGTCGCACCTGACAATACATTGCCCGCAATCAACCAACTCAATAATGTCAGGCTGCAGGGAATGTATGGTAGGCGCTTCATTAATGAACACCGCGCGCGCATGGGATTAACTTATACACGTTTAGGCGAAATGCAGACAAGGGAAAAGTTTTGTTCTTGATTCAGGCAGCTTCATTAAGTCTCCTACACTTAGCAGCTGTGTCATGGTTTCCAGCCATTTATCTTCCTCGGAACCGGTTTCTTTACGAAATTTTTTTAAGCCTATAAGTTCAAGGCCATTCCTGCTCGAGAGTACTGTTGCTGGTGAGGGTGGTGACAATCCTACCTTCCCTAATGCGCTCAACTCTCCATATGAAATTCTCTGGACTGGTGAGGAAAAGATGAGATTTTGTGTCAACCCCGACACTTTCTTCAAATGCTTTCCATTCAATTACCGCCTTGCCTTTGACAAATTTTCCGACCATCTGGACAGGATTGCCTTCACCGAGCGATGACTTTGTCCACGACAACCCCCTGAAGCATTCCATTGTCTCATCATAGTAAAGAATGAAACGGGTTGATTCCTTGCGGTCAGGGTCGTGGTTCCAGTCCTTTCCAACAATGTATTTCCCTGAAGGATCCAGGAATGTCGAACTCGATCTTGTTGTCTGAGTCTCTGGAGAATCGGGGAAATGAACGTGCTGTTCAATCTTTCGTTTTTTTCCTGTTATTCGCTTTAGGAGTCGCATTTCCGTGGAAGCTGGATGTTGTCCGCGTTCCGGTGCATTCCAGTCACGAGGGAAGAGCTCCTTAAGTTTTTTTAACTCCGTTTTTTTTAGAGAGGTTGCATCGTACGGCTTTGGCTTTTCAGTTGAGTCTGGCTTCTCAAGCAACTCTCCGCATCCTGTTAAGGACAACAAGATTGAAAGAACAATGCTGTAAACGTTTGTTTGCAGACATTGTCTGGGATTCCTGCAAGTGTGTAGTTTCAAAACGACTTGTTTAATGCGAAAATAAAGTTCCGTCCCGGCATATTTGTTCCGGAACCGTGAATACGATAGTCTTCATCAAAGATATTTTCGATTGCAAGGGTGATTTCAGTTGTTTCGTCCATTTTCCATGAACCACGAACGTCAAAGGCCTCGTAACCGGGAGTTCCACCAGGAGGAATACGGGAGGTGTCGGAAGTATCGCGAGTGGATAGTTTGTCTGCCTTTTGGGCTACCCGTAGGAGCCCCTCGATATGGAAATCAAAGGTTTCGCATGTCCAACGCGTTCCGAATTGCCATGTCAAAGGCATGAGTCTGTCGATTGGTTCCCTGACCTTTGTTGTTATCGAGGTCGGGTAGGTATCCACCTCTCCATCCAGCCACGAGAGGTTTGCCCATATTTGCCATTGGTTATCTGGTTGGTATCTGGCAAGTAGTTCAATGCCCTCGGTAAAGCCATTTCCGGAATTGACCTTTGTGACCTCATTTTCTTCTTCTATTATAGCTCCTGTAGGTGTGCGGACGATCATGTCCTTAATCTTGGTGTGGAAGAGGCTTGCTGAAAAACTGAATTTATCTTTTCGGTAACGCAGTCCCAGTTCATGTGTGAGGAAATGTTCCGGTTTTAGGTTTGGAGAGGGGGTTTCAATTTCATCTGTACGGGCTGAGTCCAGACGTGTGAGGTCAGAAAGATTCGGGGCGCGAAATCCCTGTGCAATGCCACCAAACAGGAAAACACTTTCCTCTAGAATTTCCCTGGAGAGACGAATACTGCCTACAACAGCGTCCCATTCACCGGAAATGGACGTTGCGTTGCCAGTCAGCGGATCCTCTACACGGTTTGCCTGCGCATCCGCGGAGGTATAGCGTCCACCGATGGTAAGGTTTGTGTTTTCGTTCAGTTCAGATTCAATATTGGCATAGGCTCCAAACAGGTCGTAGGTTGCATCATCACCTACAGGACCCTGGATTTCAGCAATGCCGTTCTTGGTTTTGAAAGAGTCCACATCATCGCCGTAATAGTCCATTCCCGCGGTCCAAGCCCCGTAACTGGATGTGCCGTCCAGTTGCATTATAAGGCCAATTGTTCCAACATCGAAGCCTTGAAGCTCCGCAGAAGAAGTCTTCAGTCGGTCGCGAACTTCATTTTGCTCCTGCCAGGAGACGCTAAGGAAAAGGCTGTCAGCGAATTCAGCATCCAAGTCCCGATTGTATTGTAGATACGTCAGGTTGCGATCCTGATCGAGCTCGCGTCTCAGTTCCTTGCCCAAAGAGGTGCCCGCGAAGGACTTGGCATGGATTGTCTTGTGAGTGCGGGGAACATTATTTTGGCGCAGGTGTTGGTGGAATAGAGTCAATTGGCCATCTTCTGAGAATTCGTGAACAATCTTGATGTCAAAGTTTTGTTCCTCGTAACCGGTTTCTGTCTGTCGACCAAGGTCACGTCCCCCTTCCAGATCACCATAGGTCTTGCCTCCTCCACCCAGAAGAACAGATGTTTGGTCGGAAATCACTTGTGTGATTTCAAGGCGTCCCAAGAAAGATCGATGTGCAGAACTTGCCCGCAGATAGGCACGCTGTTTCGGTGAACTTCCCGGGTTGCGCGTGAAAACTTGAACTGTGCCGCCGATCGAGTCCGGGCCGTAGGGGACCGATCCTGTACTCTTAACGACTTCCATACGTCCAATTCCAAGTGGATCAACAGTGTTCCAGTATTGATTCGGGCCGGATCGAAAGACGGAGTTGTTCAACCGAATGCCGTCGATCAGCATCAGGTTTCTAAACCCTGTGAATCCCCTGATGTATGGTGAACCCTGGCCCATTGATGTCTCCTGTACCATAATTCCAGGGATTTCCCGTAATGCCTGAGGTAGTGTGCGGTATTGTTTTTGTAGCAATTTTTCCTCAGGGAAGGTGTCTGCTGTCCAGGGAGTCTTGAAGAGGACGGATTCCTGTCGTGATGCTGTTACGATGCGGGGCGGCAATTCATCCGCCCCATGCATGTGTAGATTTAGGCGGATGAGTACAATAAATAGGTATGTGAAGTTTGCCGAAAACCGCATTTGGATATGAAATGTTTATGGGCGCCAAGGTTTGGGGCCGTCCTTTGATTTGGGTTGGAGAAACTTGGCATCCACATCCTTGTACCAGGCATGGAGTTTAGCCTGCATTTTTTGGATCTTTTCTGGGTGTTGTGCCGCCACATTATTACGCTCCCCGATGTCCTTTGAGAGGTCATACAGGTCCAGCTTTCCATCCTCGAAGCGTTCAATGAGCTTGAATTTTCCCATGCGAACAGCCCCGCCGGGGAAGCCACCTTGATTACTGTAGTGAGGGTAATGCCAGAAGAGGGCATCCCTTTCCAGGCTTTCCTCACCCTTGAGCAAGGGCATTAGGTCAACCCCATCAATCGGGCCTGCTCCTTTGGGTTTCCCTCCGGCCGCCTTTACGAAGGTGGGAAAGAAATCAGTGCTCATAACAGGCTCTTGGCAAACGGAACCGGCTTTTGTGACCCCGGGCCAACGAACGATGAATGGTTCACGTATGCCTCCTTCGTAGATCCAGCCTTTTCCTCCTCGAAGGGGGAGGTTGGAGGTGGGGGAGCCTTCGGAGGTGGAGAGTCCGCCGTTGTCGGATGTGAAGGCAACCACCACCTCGTCGTCCAAACCGAGTGACTTCAACTTGTTCAGCACTTTTCCTACTGCGAGGTCCATGGCCTCTACCATCGCTGCGTAAACCGCATGCTTTTGGAGGATCCGAACTTTTCGAGTCTTCCCGTTCCTGGGCCAGGTCATTTCCTCGTCTCCAAATTCAGCCCCGTTTATTTTCGACGCCTTTTTCTTGTACTTGGCGACCAAGTCGGGTCGTCCGATCAGCGGGGTATGGACTGAGTAGAAGGAAAGCATTGCAAAGAACGGCTTGTCCTTGTTCTTTTCGATAAATGCACAGGTCTCGCTAGCCAACCTGTCGGGCAGGTGCTCACCGTCAGGACCATTCGAAAGCCTTGGGTTTCCGTACGGCGAAAAGTATTTCTTGCCGAACCATGGACCGCCATGCTTCCATCCACCGATATTGACGTCGTATCCTTGTTTGGTGGGCCAGAACTGTTCGGTCGGACCGAGGTGCCACTTACCCGCAAAGAACGTGGCGTATCCTTTTTTCTTGAGGGCTTCCGCTATCGTCACCTCCTCCAAGTCCATTCGATCGTGCAGGGGAGCGGAATTAAAGAGTCCGCCCCGCCGACCGCTAAAGAAATTGGTTGCATCCTTGCGCGAGGGATGCCTTCCCGTCTGGATGCCAAAGCGAGTGGGGGAACAGACCGGGTTGGCCGCATAACCATCTGTGAATTTCATCCCTGATTTTGCAAGGGTGTCCACATTGGGAGTGTCATAGAAGCATTTCGGGTTATAGGCTCCGATATCCATGTAGCCCAAGTCATCCACAAGGAAGAGAACAAAGCTCGGAGACTTTGCTGTAATGAAGTTGATGCTTGCGAGCAAGATGGAGAGGCTATACAATTTTTTCTTCATAAAAACCTACTTTCCCTTGAGACCAACCAGGAATTCAATGAGATCGATGAGCTCTTGTTCTTTAATGGCAAGGTGAAGTCCGGGAGGCATGAGGGATGTCTTCATTTTTTCGCGGGAACGTATTGTTTTCTTGGGCAGTGTTTGGCGTATCCCACCAACCATGCGGAGGATAATCTCATCATCTGTCTCGCTCTGGATGATCCCTGCGGTCTTTGTGCCATCCTTTAGATGTAGGGTCCACCCTTCATAGTCAAAGCTGATTCCTGCGTTGGGGTTTAGAATCGATAGGTAGAGCTCAGACTTTGGGAGTTTGCTGCCAATCTCGGTAAGGGCTGGCCCGAAGTCGATGCCGATATCCCCTGCCTTGTGGCAGGCAAAGCATAGTTTCTGAAATGTAATCATACCCTTTGCCGGGTCACCTGTTTTTTTTGCGAGCGTGGCGATATCAAGCGGAGGATTGTTGGCCTTGGATGGTGTGTCACCAAGGAATTTTTTCGCCAAGTTTTTTTGTTCGTTGTCACCCACCTTCAGGAGGGCCTTGGCCGCAGATTCCCTGAGGTTTGAATTTTGTGTGGAATTCAGATAGGAAGCCAATATTCTTGCGGAGGCCTTGTGCTTTGTGAAGCCGAGCAGGGTTAGGATTTCGGGAGCCTGTTTACTGGAGTTCCTGAGAGCCTTGGCGAGAAGTTCCTCCTTGCCGAGGTCAATGATGAGTCGGGTGGCATTTGCTGCGTTTGAACCCGTGGGTTTCTTGATGATATTGTCCAGTAGGGCGGGGCATTCCTCCTCAAGAGTGAACTTGCGGACAATATCCAGATGCTCCTCGCTGCCCCTTACAGACTCAGCATATCGTAGTACCGCGCCTTTCCACTTGGGGTTTCCCTGCACATCAAACTTGTTCAGCTTGATGAGGGTTTCCACGATGATGCGGTCACGTGGTTCCAGTTGTTGCCCCGAAACGGATACGCATAGGGTTATTGCGAACAGGATGGATTGAATTCCGCGGGTCATGGCAGGTCTGCAGGCGGCTAATAGCCGTCCCATGCCTAGGATGCTTCGGGTGCAGAAGTGCTAGATATCCAGGAGGGCTTCGAGGGCCTTGTCCCTCGCTTGGCCGGAGTGGAAATCCAAGGCACGCATGTAGCGGGGGTGGGCTTCTGTTGGTGTCGATTTGTCCTTGAGAATCTTGACGATGTAACTTGGGGCATCATTGGACCTGCTTCGCCAGATGATATCTCGCCCGGCGGGGGTATTCCATTTGTTTCCAACCTTCTGGATCCATGCACTGAAGAACGCATCCCACTGGCCGTTTGCTGAAATGCCGAGGGCTTCCAGATACCAACGGTCCACACCGTCATGCTGGACTGCAAGTTCTGCCCATATGCCGGCAGCCTTGGGTGACTTGCTGTCGCGGATGGCGATGGCAACTTCACGCCGGACTTGTGCAGATTTGTCCTTGGTCAGCTTTTCACAGGTGCCGATGACGTCTGCTCCATTCTGGCGGGCGAGTCGCAAACCGGCAATGCGGATATTGGGATCCTTGTCACCAATTGCAATGTCAACGTATTGCTGACCCTTGCCTTCAATTTTTCCCAAAAGCCATATGGCACGAGCACGGTGGATGGCGTTGTTTCCATTCCATAGTTTTTTTAGTGCGGATTCAGCTTTTTTTCCTGCATCGTGGAGTTTATTCCATGCCAGGTAACGTGTGGCCATATTGGGGCTCTTAAGTGCTTCTGCCGCACCTTCCAAGCTGGATAGGTCAATCTTGTTTGTTTTGTACTTATGCCCCTCCGGTGCCACGAGGAATAGTCGTCCACGGTCAAGGTCGCGCATATTGTGGCCACCGACACCGGGGTCATACCAGTCGGCAACGATGAGCGCCCCATCCGGTGCAACTGCCACATCAGAAGGCCGAAACCACTTGTCTCGTTTTGCCCCGTCAAGCAGGTTGACGATTTCAGCGGAGTAACCGGCTCCTGCATTTTGTACAGGATAGGCTCGCACAATACTGGGTCCGGCATCGCAATGAATCACTTGGCCCCGGAATATGCTGGGGAGTAAGTTTCCTTCATAGGAAGTGATACCGGTAGGGGACCCCGCGCCGGTTTGCAATAGATTCGGGACAACACCCGGGTCATTGAGGTGCCAGTGGCGAAGGGGAACCTCTTTTTCAATGTTGCTGCGTTTATCACGCCAACCACGACCGGTCAACTCACCACGGTAGCCGTAGTTTCCAAATTCCATGACATAGTTGATACGGACTCCGCGATTACCGTCATCATCATTATCAGATTGCCAGATCGTTCCAAAGGAATCAACGCAGACCTCCCAGTTATTACGGAAGTTCCAGCCGAGTGTCTCGAAGTCGGATCCGTCTGGGTTACAACGAAATACCATGCCTTGCTGATAGGGTTTACGTTTGTCGTTAACCTCGTTTCCCGCCATGTCTATTATGGGTTTCCCATCCTTGTCCTTGATCTGGCGACCAGAGTTACCGAAGTTGAAATAATATTTCCCGTCGGGACCAAAGTGGACAGCGTGTATACCGTGATCATGCTGGGTTCCTGCGATCCCCGTAAACAGGTTTTCCTTTGAATCAGGCTTATCGTCTCCATCTTTATCAGTGAATACCATGATCTTGTCTCCACAGGAGACGACGATCTTGTCGCCAAAGACGCTTACCCCGTGTGCGGAATCAATATCCCTTCCCTGGTAGAAGGTTTTAACCTTATCGGCCTTGTTGTCGCCATCGGTATCCTCAAGTATCAGGATGCGATCACCTTCCGGGCGCTTGTTCTTGTGGCGTCGATAGTTGACAACTTCACATACCCATACACGTCCCCTGTGGTCTATGTCTATGGAGGATGGGCTCAGTAGCATTGGTTCGGATGCGAAGAGTGTAGCCTTAACATCTTCATGGATATTAAGGTTTTCAATTGCGTGCTTGGGGTCCCCTTGTTCACCGACTCTTCCTACACCACCGGCGGGACCCGACACGGCAACAGCGATCGTGGAGGCTGGTTTTTCCGTAAACACCAGGAATTCGACACTGGATTGTGAGCCACTTTGATTGATTCCACCATCATCGAGTGCTCCCATTGCCTTAAATGTTGTGAATTTGTGGTTTGCTGGAAGCTTGTAACTGATCATGGATATTGCATGAGTTCCAATACCTGTCACTGCTTTCCCTCCGACCTTCATCGTCTGGCCTCCGGCGTTTTTCCCAATCTGGATATTTCCCCAACCTGTCTGTGCGGTTGACCATTTCATTGATGTTATCGATTTCTCTTTTCCACTGTTTTCAATAAGGCGCGGTGAAACCCAGTTTGCCCAATCGTGTGAAAAACCGTTCAGTCCGTCAGTCACAACCAGATACAGTTCCTTGGCGCCCTTGATGTCAGCTGAAATCTCGACAGATCTCCCCTTTGTGTTTTTGTCAATGATCTTGCTGGCGAATTTTGCCTTGTTCCTGCCTGCCTTGCCTGCAGGTGTGATGGAGGAGGACTTCTTCGCCTTCTTGGTCCCGGGTTTTGGATAGTCCTGATTGGCTTCAAGTTGCTCTCGTGTGGGTGTCTCAGAAGGAACGCCGTCCTTGGGGACCTCAACCTTGGCAATCCAGCAAAGTGCATTGAGCGCGGCCTTGCGGAAATTATCATTGGCCCAGTTCCAGTGATTGTGGGCACCAGTAAATCCAAATCCTCGACCTCCATTAGGGCGCTCGTAGACCCAACCCACGTGTTGCTTGTCACCACGCTTAACCGATGCGCGGACATGAGGATTTCCGCTGTGTGGACCATCGCCTCTTTTCATTGTGCTTACCGGTGCAACTGCGGACAGGATTGGGGTGACTCCCTTCATGTCCTTCTGGAAACGCATATGGAAATACCATTCATCATTGATGGAGAACGGCTTGATGCCATTGGCTGCCGGATGCTTCGGGAATTCCTTAAACTCAGCGGTCCAGTGAGGGTTGACACTCCAGAAGGGTTCAAAATATCCGCCGATCCAATCGAGGAAAGCGTTTCCTCCATCTCCCTTTGGAACCTCAACACCGTAATGAATACAACCAAGCCCCACACCCTTGTCCATCAATGCCTTTGTCTCATCAAGGTGCTTCAGGACAAAATGGCGACCGCCACCGGTACAAAAGAAAACCAGGGCATCGGCGTTCTTGAAAGCCGCCTTTGAGTCCTTGGGCCAACCTCCAGATACAACTACAGCCTTGATCTTGTCGCCAAGTTTGTCGTTGAGGATGCCGGACAACAGTATGGAGCCTGCCTTGTGTTCATGGGCGCCGTAGCCATGACTGGGTGTGCCAGCCACGAACACGATTTTCTTTTTGCCATCCTCAACTGCATGGAGGGCGTACTTTGCCAGCGGCATGCTTAGGAGAAGGGCAGTAAGGATGATGTGTTTGGTTCTCATAATTAATTTGCTAATGAAAGAAGAAGATAGATTTAAATTTATGGTCAAAAAATTGGCATTCAGAGAAAATGCGAGCGACTTTCGAAAAGCAAATAGAAAACCCAAGCTACTTTTACTTGATTTATTTCATGGGTACATCCAGCATTCCTCATTTCCTTATCCCTGTAAGACCTCATGAGTTCCCCCAGAAAGAAAATTGCCGTGCTTGGTTTGGGAATGATGGGCAATACGCACATGGCTTCCTGGTTGAAGCGGGAGGATGCCGAGATTGTTGTCGTTAGTGACCCGAATCCAAAGCGACTGACTGGCGAAGTTCGAGCGGAGGGCAATGTTGATCTTTTTGCTGATGGTGGATTCGACCTTGCATTCGTCAAAACATATACCGACTTTCGTGATGCCATCCGGGACCCCAAGGTTGAGGCAGTGGATATTTGCCTGCCGACTCTTTTTCATGTTGAAGCCGCCAAGCTTTGTGCATCGGAGGGTAAACCCTTTCTGCTTGAGAAGCCCATTGCCCGCAATGTCGATGGCGTTCGCGAAATCCTTGAGGCGTCCCAGTCAACGGGTGTCTTGGGGATGCCTGCCTTGTGTCTTCGCTTTTGGCCGGAATGGAGTTGGCTCAAGGATGCCATTGATGCTGGAACTTATGGGAAGGTCCTGAGTGCCCGTTTCGAGCGTATTGGAGCCTGTCCCGGAGGTCGTTTCTATCATAATGGGGAACTCTGCGGAGGAGCGCTATTAGACCTCCATATTCACGATACCGACTTTATCCTGCACTGCTTCGGAAAGCCTGACGGTGTCACCAGTTATGGCTACCCCAGGATGTCCGGGGAGATTGACCATGTCGTTACCCACTATCACTACGGGGATATTCCACTGGTGGTGGCCGAAGGCGGCTGGCAACCCAAGAACAACCTTCCGTTCCGTATGACCTACCTCGTTAACTTCGAGAACGCCACCGCCGAGTATGACCTCAATGCGGAGGACACCCTCAAGCTCTATCGTGAAGGTGAGGACCCGGAAATCATACCCGTTGGCGATGAGAATGGCTATGACCTCCAGATTACCGAATTCATGGACTCACTTGAAAATGGTACCGAGCCACCAACGGCAACCTTGGCCAGCAGTCTTGTCAGCGCCACCATAGTGGATGCCGAGCGAGAAAGTATTGCGCGAGAGTGCCGTGTTGACCTTTAGACATTTTTACAGCTAACTCCGACAAGTAACCCGTACGTTATCATTTTTTATGAACACGAATATCCGCCTTAGCGTCATGATGTTCCTTCAGCTTTTTGTCTGGGGGACTTGGTTCACCACTCTGGGTCTTGCCCTTTCCAGTAACGGAATGAGCGATGTAATCGGCGGCGCTTACGCTGCCGTGCCAATTGCCGCTATAATTGCGCCTTTGTTCATGGGTTTGATTTCCGACCGGTTTTTCAACTGTGAGAAAACCATGGGGGTATTACACATCATTGGGGGCGGACTTTTGCTCTTGGCGCCATCTTTTATAGCCAATGGTCAGGGAGATCGACTGAGCTGGATCATCACGCTGCACATGCTTTGCTACATGCCGACCCTTGCCCTTAGCAATACTGTGGCATTCTCAAATATTGATGATCGCAACAAGTTTCCTGCTCTTCGTGTATGGGGAACAATTGGATGGATTGTGGCAGGTTTGGTCGTTGGTGGTTTTGCCATGTCGAGTAGTCCACAGATTTTCACCCTTGGGGCCGTATCCGCAATTTCCTTGGGTGTGCTTTGTTTTTTTATGCCGAAGACACCACCTCCAGCCAAGGGTAGGCCGGTTAATATCGGTACTTTATTGATGTTTGATGCCTTCAAAATGCTGGGGAACCGGCCGTTCCTTGTATTTATTATCTGCTCGGCCTTGATTTGTGTGCCCCTTGCTTATTACTTTGCATACACAGCAGTTTATCTACCCCAGATAGGGTTTCAGGCGCCGGCGTCCACCATGGCTCTCGGCCAGGTGTCGGAGATTTTCTTCATGCTGCTTGTTCCTTTTTTCTTTAGGAAATACGGTGTGAAAATAATGATCCTGATTGGCATGCTTGCCTGGGTCGCTCGTTATCTTTTGTTTGCATTTGGTGCACCGGACCAGGTTGTCTGGATGGTTCTCCTTGGAGTCGTTCTCCATGGCATCTGTTACGATTTTTTCTTTGTCACGGGTTTCATGTACGCGGATAAGAAGGCCCCCAAGGAAGTTCGGAGTCAGGTTCAGTCTCTTTTGGTATTCTTCACCCAGGGAGTCGGCATGTTTTTTGGTTACAAGATTGCCGGGGCAAAGTTTGAAGCGGTTAAAAATAGCTCCGATGAACTTACTGCTGCAATTGAGACTCCAGCTTTTGGGTTCTGGGAATCATTTGGTAAGATGTTTCTTGCCGAAAAGCCAGTTGTCGAGGGTACCTTGGTTCAGGATGCTATGGTCAATTGGAAAGTCTTCTGGACCTTTCCTTCAATTCTTGCGATTGCGGTGGCCGTGATTTTTGCCGTCACCTTTTGGGATAAGACGAAGTCCGATTAGGGTTGCTATCCAACTAAAGCCCCTCCAGCGCCTGCTGGAGACCTGCCTTCTGAGTCGGATCGGTTGCCTTTGGGATGGCAGTCTCAATCGCCGCCCTGGCTTCTGTTTTTCGGCCGGATTGCCTGGCTGCCTCGATGAGCATGCCCACTGCGGCGGGGTTCGCATAGTCTGAGACCCTGCAGGCCCGTAGGGCCAGGTTGAAGGCATCCACGGGATCGCGCAGGTCCGTCTCAGTTGAGGCGAGTCGGAGGTTTGCCAGTGTCAGCAGGGTGCGGGCGTCATCAGGCTCGATTCTGAGCGAGAGTTGAAGATGCTCAAGAGCTTTTACGGGTTCGTTGATGGCGAGCAGGTTCCCCAGCAATGCGTGGGAGAGGTGGTGCGTCGGATGCAGTGCCAAGGCCGTCTTCAGGTGTTTCCGGGCGGAAGTCGGGCTGTTTGTCCCGGCCAACGCAAGCCCGAGTGTATAGTGCGGGGAAGGATTCCACGGTGAGAGAGTGATCGCCTCTCGGCAATGAGCCTTGGCGGTTTCAGCCTGATTGTGGCTGAGCAGGAAGGTGGAGTAATTCAAGCGGATTGCAGGGTCATTCGGGTGGGCTTCGATGGCCACGAGATATTGCCTGGCGATAGTCTGGAGATCCTCGGGTGAACGGGGTGCAAGTTCCTTTATTCGGGCATCCAGATTTTGTGGGGAAAGACCGTTCCGAGCCTGCTTCAGGAAAGGTGCCCGGCTCAATCTCCCCCGCATGATCTTTAGGATGGACTGCCTGTCGAACTTGGTGAAACCCAGCGTTGGGTTTATTGTTGGCGGTTTGAAGTCAATTTTCTCCCGCTCCATTATGGCCTTAAGGAGCAGCCCGGCCAGGGTACGGTTTCCGGCCAGTGTGAAATGAACATGATCATGGAACAATGGCTCGGGGGAGTCGGGTTCCAAAGATTCAAACTCTTCGGCGGCTTTCACCAGGATGATATCTCCGGATGCTGCGACTTCCGGGATGATTTGATTGATTCGGCTGTCAGCGCGAAACCGATAAGTGTCAAGGTCCCGAGCCGTGGCAGGTTCGACTGCATCCCATTGTTTCCCAGCCTCGCCATCCGGGTTGAGTGGTGAGCAGGAAAGCAGGTTTACGGCCACTGTGCAGAGGAGGATTTTTGCCTCGGCCTGATTACCGGATTCAATAATGTCCTCGAGGTTGGTTCTGAAATCCTTGTGTACCTTCTTCAACTCCGGGGAGTCCCATTTTATTGGCTTCAGGAACTCCTCCATCCCTTTCCACTGGAGTTGTTGTTTGTTGTTGTAAGCAAGGATATTCTGTAGCAACTGACCTGTTCGGGATTTTGCGAGGCTCATTCGTGCCCTGCGGATTGGGCCAATGCCAGAGAGGCCCGGATTGGCCGGCCCAAAAGGGCCGATGACCTCGTTGTTTCCAAGGTAAACAATCCAATAGTCGGCCTCGAGATTACGGCAGTTGTCGGCGATTTCCTTTACTACATGGGAATTGATTGCGGTGATGCCCAGATTATGGATTTCAATGGACTTTTCAGGGAACTGTCCGGAAAGCATCCGGTCCAGCATTCTCGAAAACCCGAATTCCGGCTTTGGGTCACCTTGTGCTGCAGATGCCCCTAGGACGAGTACTCTCAGGCTGTTTGCAGGCTTTTCAACCGGAATGGCAAATGGAACAGGAAGGCGAGGGGTCTGCCTTGGGAAGAAGCGTGTGGTGAATTGAGGGTTTGGAATATGGTATTCCTTTTGATTAAAGGTTTTACGGATTGTGAATGATGACGGATACCCAAACCCGCATACCCACATGATTCCTTCCAGAAACAGAAAAAACACCATTGGGGCCGTAACTGCCAACAGGAGTTTTCTCCGAATGCTTACTCGTGGATTCCGCATTCTTCTTTATTTCCTTATTTGCTTTGCCATTTCGAGATTATTTATTGGAACATTTCAGTGATGGCAAAGCCAACAGATATTATTATTCAGTCTACGGAGCTTGAGTTTCTGCCCGTTGAAACCCGGGTGCCTCTTAAATTTGGGGCTGAAACCCTTACCTCAGTGACCTGTGCCCGTGTGAAGATGAGCGTCCGCAATACGTTGGGCGATGAAGCCAACGGCTGGGGGGAGACTCCACTGAGTGTGCAATGGGTCTGGCCCAGCGATATTACCTACAAGATCCGCCATGAGCATCTGAAGGAGTTTTGTCGGTTATTGGCAGTTGAATATGGTGAATTGTCGGGTTCCGGCCATGCATTCGAGTTGGGGCATGATTTTTTATTTGGTAAATTACCTGCCTTGCTGGAGCAGTTCAATGCAGGCAAGGAGGAAGCTGTTCCTTGGTTGGCTGCCCTTGTCTGTGCCTCCGCTTTTGACATCGCACTGCATGATGCTTTTGGCATGGTAAATGAAGTTCCGGTCTATGAGACGTATGGATTCGAATACATGAACCGGGATCTTTCCAGCTATCTGGAGCCTGTCCCGGGAATTGCTGATTTTGAGAACAAGTATCCGGCGGATTTTCTTGTTAAATCTCCCCCTGAATTCCTGCCTGCCTGGCACCTTGTTGGTGGACTGGACCTACTGGATGAGTCCGAGTTGACCGGTGATGAACCTGATGATGGTTACCCGGTTCTCCTTGAGGATTGGATTCGCCGGGACGGGCTGAATTGCCTGAAGATCAAGCTGCGTGGAAATGATGCAGCCTGGGACTATGGACGATTGGTTCGGGTTGGTGGGATTGCACGGCGTATGGATGTTGACTGGTTGACCACTGACTTTAACTGCACGGTTATGGATCCTATCTATGTCAACCGCATCCTTGATCAGTTACTCCACCAGCATCCAGATATTTACGGCAGGATTCTTTACGTGGAGCAACCATTCCCATACGAACTGGAAGATCACCAAATGAACGTGCGCAGTGTTTCCGCCCGAAAACCGCTCTTCATGGACGAGAGTGCCCATGATTGGCGTCAGGTTCGCCTCGGTTGGAAACTTGGTTGGACGGGTGTGGCACTCAAGACTTGTAAGACCCAGACCGGGGCACTGCTCTCTCTTTGCTGGGCCAAGGCTCATGGTATGACGCTAATGGTGCAGGACCTTACGAATCCGATGCTTGCACAAGTTCCACACGTTCTGCTTGCGGCACATTCCGGTACCATCATGGGAGTCGAGACCAATGGTATGCAGTTTTATCCGGAAGCTTCCAAGCGTGAAGCACAGGTTCACCCAGGTATCTACCAGCGCCGTAATGGAATGGTGAATTTTTCAACCGTTACCGGCCCGGGTTTTGGTTACCGAATCGATGAGATGACCATATCATGAATTCTCCTTTTTCCTCGACCTCTCAATTCTCCAATTCATCTTTATCTACATTATGAACAAATTCAATCTCCTCCTTGCATTTCTTGTCGCTGCAACTTTCTCTTCCTGCATCACCACACCGCAATCAGGCACTTCAATGCTTGAGAAGAACGCCCTTGGTCAATGGAAACCCACCGACTTTGCCGGGCATGGCGATGTTACCGTCAAGAACGGGGTGCTTAAGATTGGAATGGGCATCGAATTATCCGGCGTCAACTGGACAGGCGAAATTCCCAAAGGTGAGTACGAGATTTCCCTTGAGAGTCGACGTGTGCAGGGCAATGACTTCTTTTGTGGACTTACCTTCCCGGTCAAGGGTAGTCATGCTACGCTAATCCTTGGCGGTTGGGGTGGTGCCCTGGTTGGTATTTCCAGTTTGGATAATCTTGATGCAGCTGAAAACGAAACGGGTGATGTCTATGTATTTGAGGATGGTAAATGGTATGGCGTTACGCTCCGGGTCCAGAAGAATCGCATTCGCGTTTGGATCAATGAAAAGGAGCAGATCGATGTCGATCTTACTGACCGGAAGGTGGGCATGCGTATCGGGGAGATCGAACAGTCCGTGCCACTTGGTATTGCCACATGGATGACTGGTTCAGAGATCCGAAAAATTAAAATCCGCGACTTTATCGAAGAGGCAAAGTAATTCCACTTTTGTATTGCAAGGCTTTAGAGTCCTGCGTTCTCGATCTTTTCTCCGAGATTTTGCAGGGCGGTTTCAAGCGAGAACCAGATGAACATGGAAATGGATCCTTTATTGGTGGCTTTCCATTTGTCACGCGCGGTGTGTATGTCGGCGATAGCCGGTCGGGCCTTGGTTCCCAGTAGTTCAATTGCCCGGGCGGCGCGGAGTACGGTATCTGGATCTTTATCCTCGAGGGTCTTACGGAGCAGTGTTAGTCCTTCAGTTTGGTCATGTTTCGCCAATATTGCAGCAGCTGGCGTTCGTACATAAAATGGATGCTCTTTCCCCATGGTATAACGTAGGTCGTCAAAACAGGTTTCGCAGAGGTCGCCATCGGTCAAGGCGATGAGACCCCAGTATTGTAGAAGGGGATCCTGTTCTCCAAGTAGTCCCAATAGTTGGTCAAGGTTGACATCTGGATTACCCACAAGTTCTGCAGCCTTCAGGATTTTTGCAGACGGGAATTCCTTCTGGGATTTTGCAAATTCATAGGGCGTGGTATTATTCCTTTGAATATTCTCCCAGATGTATTCCTCGGGGTAGAATCCCTGGTCGCGGGTATCCGTTATCCATTTCAGGTGAAGACGGCGAAGATGATTGAGGGCTTTTTTATGGGCGGGAACATCGGAGTTGATAAGGTTGTGGAGATTCTGCGGATCCTTGACCGTGTCATAAAGGGCTTCTCTGGGGCGCTGGGGTCCGGCATAGCTTAGTTGGTGTTCGTTGAGGTTTTCCTCTTTGGAAAATCGGGTGATTTCATCACGAATTTCACCGAGGTCAGAGTAGAAGCTGGGCTGGTTGTGTGAGATGTGTGGTATATAGTTTCGGACATACAGATATCGTTTGCCACGAACACTTCGGGTGAAGTCATAGGCTTCATCCACCCGGTCGCGGGCACCATAGACATGAGAGCGAGGTTTGGTGGCATTCTTTCCAAGGAAGGCTTTGCCCTGCATATAGTCAGGTATATCCATGCCCAGCAGGCTCAGCATCGTCGGGGGAAAGTCCACAAAGCTGACCAGCCTGTCGATGGATTCACCGGGTTTGGCGGGAGCAAGATGCTGGTATTTCTCTGGAAAACGGATGATCAGTGGTACATGGAGTCCACTGTCGAGCGTGAGGCGTTTGTGGCGAGGGAGTCCTGATCCGTGGTCTGAGTAAAAGAATACTATTGTATCCTTTTCAAGGCCATCCTCCTTAAGTTGTCGGAGAATCTTTCCTGTGTTTTGGTCCATTAGCGTGACACAGTCGTGGAAACGGGCGAGTGTCCTTCGAATTATTGGTGTGTCCGGGTAGTAGGGCGGCACATTGACCTTCATCGGATCATGAATAAGCTTCTTCGGAATTCGGGATTGGATTTCCTTTTGGAACTTCTCATACGACCATACCATTGTTCGGGACTGGTGTGAAGTCATGTCGTTAAATATGGCAAAGAACGGTTGATCTTTATCTTTGCGGTTTCTCCAGTGTGCTGTCGCACTGTTCTCTGTCCACGACTCGGAGATAAGGCGTTTGGACGAACCTGTATTGTAGTCTGTCTTGACGTTATTCGTTGTATGGTAACCAGCTTCCCTTAGAATTGCAGGCCAACCCTGGATAAAGCCCGGGATCGGGAAATCTGAGCGCAAGTGCTGAGTTCCAAGGGTGGTGGAGTAAACCCCTGTTATCAGGCAGGAGCGACTCGGGGAACATATAGGGTTTGTTGCAAAGGCATGAGTGTATCGGACGCTTTCCTTTGCCAACTTGTCTATGTTGGGAGTGGTTGCGAATTTATCTCCATAGCAGCCTAAAGATGGACTCATGTCTTCCGCTGTTATCCAGAGAATATTTGGTCTTTCCCCATGAGTTCCCGATAACAGAGAGGGGAGGAGAAACAGCAATATTTGCCATTTTTTTTTTGAAACTTCCATGCTATGGGAAATATTTACCGTCTCTTGTCCGCATCCCAGCCCCTGCATCAGTCAGGATCCAGATGTCAGTGATGTACAATTCACTATGCAGGTAAGTGACCAGTAGGATGGCATGGGATTTTTGAGTTTTCAATGCTATCGAATGAATTCCACAAACTGCTTGAGCATTACACTATTGTTTTTTACATGGGCAAAAACGTATGTTCGAATGTCTGCCCGATAGAGCCATTTTCGGTTGTAGGCGGGTTGCCAGTTTCCGTCCGGTAGTTTAAATTGCATCTGAACCGGTATCTTATCCGGTACTGCTACACTCACGAGTGAGCTGTCATCCGCATCCTTCTCCTTGAAGGATTCAATTTCTCCCGTGTTCAAACTGTCTGTCGTTGCATTGGGATCAATATTGATTGTTCGTTTTTGAGGCGGTGGAGGCGCAATTACCTGAAGTTGCTGTGGTGTTAGTTGATAAGCCTTTTTGTTAATCAGAAGTGCAATAGTGTGTGGGGTGAGGTTCTGTATGCGGTAGGCACCTGGAGGATGAGAGGCATCGTCGTTGGCGATCGGATAGATGTTTAATGCCCCTGTCTCCAACTGCGAGAATAGAAAAAGCAGGCTGGGGAATCTGGGACCAAAGGGATATTGAACAACGGGCGATGGGACAAGTTTGCCTTCTTCATCTTTAACATGGGTGTAGATTACAATGGGGGATTCTCCCTTATAGGTATATTTCTTGGAAATCCGGTAACTATTAATCTCTATGGGAACTTCATTCTCTCCCTCCAGAAAGAAGAGATTCATATGCTGCCCCTGGAAACAGAATGTCTTGAAGTCCAAAGCTTTCAGGGTTTTGGGTAGAAGGCAGGGTATGATGCTTAGTATACAAATTACAAAATGGATGCGTAGCACGTGCATATCTTTGTTTGGAAGGATTTCTATAGCCAACGAAAGCTGACAATCTTGTAGCGTCTGCCAAGTCTGAAGTTTTCTCTTCGAAGCCTATGTCGAACGGCTGATTTCCCTGTTCCTTTTACCGCAGGGTCACCATCCAGTTTAATCGTGTAGTCACGATCAAGGTTTCCGGGGTCACTGGGAATGAGTGACGGGTCAGGTTCGTACCAGAGTCTGTCCGTGAGGTGATTGCCATACATTGTATCCGTGGATTGATTGGCTTCGGGATGAATATAGTCGGGCATGCGCTGGACAATTGCTTCGCAGATAGCTTTTGCCTTGATACCCGAATTGTTCTGCACATCTCCATATCCACGAATTGTAAATGTGTCCGATCGAGCCTTGAGAATTGGAGCAATTGGACGAAGTACATCACTTTGCATTATCCATCCGGGTGTCCCTGATGCTTGGACGGAATTACCGTGCGTCTTGCCAGCAAAGTGTTCTTCAAAGAATGTAAGTCCCTGAATCCATGTTGAGCCCGCCTTTGGCTTGTAGCCAGCCAAAGACCCCATTTTACCCCCACTTGAAACGCCTTTTTTATTAATGGTCTTATCGATTGCTGTTTGCACTGCACCTGAGTAGGCATGCTCTTTTAGTTCTCCCGGTTGAAGGGCTTTGGGATTTGTAAGGCGTCTATTTATGAAATCAGCAAGTGAATGAAATGGACCTCGGGACTTAACTTCCCCCACAATAGCCTCTGCAAGCTCTTCCACCTCTCCATCATTGAGCGTGGGGAATCCGTTCCATGTATCGTTGGCTGCTCCCTGAGGGTAGACCGAACGAAGAAGTGGGTTTAGCGATGTGCCTAGTTTTTTAGATAGAATTTGAAGCAGGCCTTTCCATGCCTCAACACTTGTGGAATTTACATTAAAAGGGCCATCGATCATGAGGTGTGCGGCAGCGGTGTCATAGTCATGGAGTTTATCGAAATATTCCTTTTTAAATCGGTCATGGTTTAATGCTAATTCTGGTGGCACATGGTATTCCATCCGGGGATTGGGTAGCATGAATTTCCTTGGATCACCTCCTGATTTAACAAGATTGCCACTTTCATCTTTCGTGAACCCGAAGTAATTGAGGACAAAACCGGGGTCAAATGCCTTGAATGGCGGAATTGTTTTCGGGTCCAGTTGATAGTTTTTATTTTTGAACCTATGCAGGCTCATATTGGATGGTTCATTTGGAATGTCAGGGATGGTGGAAAAGAAGTATCGGTCGAACAGGGCTTTGTTTAAGTGGTAGGAGATGTCTGGGATACAAAAGTTGAAGGGGTTCATATACCGAGATGTTTTGTGCTTGGAATTTCGCAGCTTTTCTGTTGCCGATGGGATGAGATTCAGGGGACCCATTGACGTGTAGGACAAATTTGGTTGAATCACTGGCGAAGCATAGGAATTCCCTGTAGCAAATGTCGGCATCATTTGATGGTTCCCCAGATCGGCATTGGTGAACTCCACCAGTGAATGCATCGGTTGTCTGGGTACATCAATCATGGCCAGTTTATCCTTGCCTTTAACTCCATAACTTGGACCCCATTTGGGGTATCCGGTCATTGCGCTATTGATGCGCCCGGTGCTTTCCGCTTCATTCAATGATAAAATAGAAACATCCCATCCAAAGGGTGTACTCTCTGTCTCACTGTTTCGAAGGACAGAAAGGGCTCTTGGGTTGAATTGGCTCCAGTATGGCAGTCCATCGGACTCAACTGTATCAGTGGCTGCTCTTTGAACAGAAAGGCATCCAAAGAAGTACTGATCGTCCTGAATCGTAATCGTGTCGATGATATCGGCAAGGTATTCATTGGGGACCCCATGGTTAATCCTTCCATCAGGCTTTAGGCGTCCATTTGAGAATGGTCCACGATAGCGTCCTGCCCGTCGCCAAGCAATAGGGTTTTTTGGTGCTTCCTCCCTCATGTTCCCTGTTTGCTTATCCGTAACTCCAGCCATTACTGTGTTCCACCATGAGAATTGTTCATAATCACGAGGAACAAGGCTTTCAATTGACCTACCAACTGGAATTTCTAATCCGCTGGAGGATGTGGGTTTGGGTGCGAGTCTTTCCAGGATGGAAAGGTGTATGCGACCCTTTCCTTTCTTCTTTGAAGTGTCCTTATTGGTTTTATCAAGAAAGGTAACCATACGCCATGAGTTTCGGTGTCTGGCATGTAATTCATAATCAAGACTTTGGTGCGAGAAGTAGGTTATGTTTTTTATATTCTCTCCACGCTTGATCAAGCGGGTTGTCAGAGGTTGCGTGTATTTAATTCCTTCCTCCATTCCAGGGACCAGGGTGGCGTTGCCATCCCGGGTTCGCTGGTTTAGTATTGGCGTGAATATTTGTAATTCCCCTGGGGCGAAATCATAGGGTTCCCTGCAAAAAAAGTAGACACGGTTCCAGTCGTGGAAAAAAGCTCGATTAGCTGCTTCATTGGAGTGAGGGCGAAAGTCATTCGGGTTCGGTGCTGGTACTGTCTCATCGTACCATCTCCGAAAATCATTGGTTATGGTATCAACATATCGGGTGTTAAAGGCTCCGGTAAAGGTTAGGTAGTCTGTTTTTATCCATTTATTCCGGTTTTGGGGGAATTCGAAGGTGAGAGGACCGTTACTTGTAATGATCTTGGCATCGGGCAGATGAAGGTCACCAGAGTCAAATCGTCCACGGCTGTTCCCCATATGGAAACCGATACCCGGCCGGGCATTTTTCAGTGTTACATTATAAGGATTCCAATACACCACATAAGGACGTATGATCATCTGAAGTTTAAAAACATCACGCATGGCGGAATAGGCAGCCCGTTCTATCGGGGTTCCGTTGCCGAGTCCCATTGAGTGCTTCTCCACATCGAGCGGACCACCGTTATGCTTCATGAGTCGCCATGCATTTGTTATCCCCCCATGACCTTCATTTGATAGAACTGCCCGAAACCCTGGGTCTGTAATAAGATGCTCAAGGATTTGACGTCGTGACTTGGTTGCATCCAAGTGATAGATTGGGTATCTTCTATCATTAGGTTTACCAAATTTATTGAATCCGTTTAGGAAGCGTACACTGTCGGTAAGTCCACACGTTGGACAACCTGGCATAGGGTCAACCGGATTCACCTTTTTCCAGTCTTGAGGAGTCCGGTCAAAAGGAAGGTTGTCCCGTTCACACTTGTATCTCCAGAAGTCACCACGGGAACCTCTTGCCTGAAGGTCCCATAGGTAGGTGCCATCAACAGCAAAAAAACCAATCTTCACAGTGGACTCCAGAAATACAGGGGCAATGGGGTGGCGGGTTTTTTCCCTTCGATAAAACGGTCCTTTGGGGAACATTGCACTATTTACATCAATTCGATCCTTATGAACCCATCGCGGTATGTTGGTGTAGGTAAACCTGGAACGGTGATCTGTCATGAATAACCAATTATTGTGGCTGGAACCTGCTCCACTACGGGATTCAATCCAGGGGCTGTTTCCTGAATCCAATTGAAGGGATGAGTCAGGTCCATGATTCATGGTGTTTGGATGATAGTGGTACAGACCGGGGTCCTGACCATTCCCGACAGGATCATCTGGTTTTGCCAACCATGGTTCATCTGCATACTTTGGATCTAGTCGGCTGCGAATACCTCCATCAAAGCCTGGCATGAAGGGAGGCTTGGGAAGATAAAGGCTGTACCAGGAATGAGCGAGGTCCCAGATAGGTCCGCGCAAAAACTGGCGATGCGCCTCGGCATTGTCTTTGTCAATGGGTAAATCCTCTCGTTTCCGAAAGGTTTCAAGGTCCATTATCTTCCCGTCAGTCCCGCGTTGGGGTAACGCTTCCTGCCACATGACTTCGCCGGCCATTTTTTCCGGGAACTGGTCACCAAGTCCTCGCGAAAGGTCTTTCTTTAGACCGCCTCGGGCAGTGTTACTTAGTACCCCTTTGGAGTAGGAGGTGAAGTGGTGGGTCAGGGCTAGGTCCTCGTCAATATCCACTCCGGCGGCACGGAGTGTTTCCGGGGTAAGGAGCTTGTTGGCCGTATCGTTATTAATGAGATGGTTGCTTCTTGGGCTCAATAGTGGAAGACGGTCACGGATCTCCGGCGATGCAGCGCCTGGATATTGTTCGGTAGGGTTTTCATGATAGTTGACCTTTAGCTTGGTACTTTCATCGGCCACCCAGTATGCATATCGATTCTCTCGTCCAGTCAGGACTTTTGAATCCCTGCGCTGTTTGGGGATGCGAATAGCTGGCACATTAACATCATTACTCGCAGTCTGCGGTGTTATTCCAGGGGTTGTTGGAGGTGGTACAGGCTTTTGAGGTTCCGGGGCTTTGTAGATGCTTATCAAGTCCGGATGGTCCTTGGCATTTTGAGGTGAAATCCATTTTCCGTTTATTTTGCGTTCACTGCCACTCACCAACCATGCTTGCTTTTGGAGGCCATCCGGTGGCTTTGCGTCCTGTCTCCATTCTCCGTTGAAAGGATCACGCTTACGACCTTCATGAATCCACTTTCTACTAATGGGATTCCATGTTCGTTTCTGGGAGTGCCATATTCCTGTCCAGTGTTGTTCTGCTTCAGGTTTCAATTGGCCTGCCGAATCCTTGGTTATTGAAGAAGGGGCACTAATCCTCTGGTCTGGGCCGGAAATCTCTTGAAGTTGATGCAGGGATGTCTGGATGGCAAAACGTGCGTTTGAACGTGCTTCAGCAAGGTTCCTCTTTAGAATGGTTTTTTGGGCCTCAATCAGCGTCATCGTCGCAAAGGCTGAACCGATGAGCAGAAGAATGCTCAACAAGAAAAGTGAGAGAATAAGAGTAAAGCCCTCCTCTCTCTTCCTTTTTAGATGACCTTTATTTGTATGCTGCAAGCTTAGGGAAATGTTGTGTCCAGTCGAGGTTTAGGGGGAACTCAACAACGTGGCTGGGTTTACATTTATTTTAAAATTGAGAATAATTTTAGTGCCTTAATTAATATTGATTATGTAGTAATTATACTGAATTTTGAACGGTATTTATAAGGCTAATTCTAATTCACAGAGTTACATAGACATAGACTAGATACATTCAAAGAGCTAGTCATAAATTAAGGAAAATTGTTTACCATATGGCCTTGCGTTCAGGGAGAGGGTCTGCTGTCCATGCCATTCGATCAGTAAGACGTTGTAATAGATCCGCTTGTGTCACCAGGTGCTCCGTTTTATTCCATAGGTTTTGCTTTTCCCCTGGGTCATTTTTAAGATCGTACATTTCCCCGGAATTATGACCATGGGCAACGATTAACTTATGAGTCTCGGTACGAAGCATTGTCGCATTGTCACCAATAGATGAGTCTTTGTCTCCCGGATGCCACGATGACCAATCAGCAGGCATTGCATTGTAATATTCGGAGTAGATATCCATTCGGTGACGACTGCTTGCACCCGGAGTCCCGTCCAGTAACCTTTGCCAGATTGATTTACCCTGCATCCCCGTTTGGTGGGGTAATCCAACCGCATCAAGGAATGTAGGAGCTAGATCTGTCAACTCAATGAGGTCAGTGACTTGTTGTGGGATTAGCACCGCAGGTTGAGAGAAGATTAGGGGTACATGGACGGCAGGTTCGTAGAAATGGGCGCCCTTAAGGTAGATGCCATGGTCTCCCAGCATCTCTCCATGGTCTGACATGTATACCACTAGTGTGTTATCCCTTTGTCCGGTTTCCTCCAGAGTGTCGAGCATTCGACCGACCTGTTGGTCGATCAGGTCACACATGGCAAAATACGATGCCCGGACCAGACGATGATCGTTATCCGTCATTTGGTCAAAAGGGTAACCCCCATAGGCTTGTTTGTGCTCACGTTGCTGCCATGGAGGTTTATCATTCAGTTCCCCATCCCGATATTCAGGCAGGGGAATTTCATTTAGAATGGGAGTGTAGCGTTCCAGTAGTGACTCTGGGGCATCAAATGGATGATGAGGATCAAAGAAATTAACAGAAAACAACCATGGTTCCTTGGTCTGGGCCTGATTTTTCATGAATTGGATTGCCGTTTCGGCGCACCAAGTAGTCTGATGATCTTCTGCATTCGGTCCGAAACTAACATGCGGGGATGTCGGGTGGGGTAGTTCCGAATATGTTTTCCCTCTTGATTTTAACCACTGGTGATAGGCATTGGTTTTCCAACCCGTCCCGGAATGGTGAGACCAGTGAAATGTTTCGTATCCATCGTTAATGCGTCGTTCCATCTCCGGGCAAACAGATGGATTGCAGGGGGAAAGATGAAATTTGCCTGCTAATTCACAGTTGTATCCTGAATCAGACAGAATTTTAGTTATTAGAATCTCCTCCTCCGGAATTTCTTGCCCATTCTGTCGACAACGTGTGGTGCGGGGATAACGTCCGGTGAGAAAACTGGCACGACTGGGCGTACATATCGGGCTTTGACAAAAGGCATTCTCAAAGTGGACACCTTCTCCTGATAATCTATCAAGGTTGGGGGTCTCCACGAAACGGTTTCCATAGCAACCAAGGGTGTCCCAGCGTTGTTGGTCAGAACAAATCCAGAGGATATTTGTAGGGTGTTGCATTCTGGGTATACAAAGTGGCACGATCGTTTTCCCTGCAAACGAAAAATCGTCTTGCTCTACAGTCTACATTTGGCATTTTTAATTTGATTTAAGCTATCATAATTGTGATTTATTCAGTTAGGAAATTCTCGCTCGCATTGTTACTTTCATTGCTGCCTTCTGCTTATTCTGCCAGTTTCCTCCTGGGTTTTGCGGAGGCTCTCGGTTTGGAGGTTGCTCAAGTTGACCCGGGTGATGATATTGGCGACGTGGTGGGCGGCGAGGCAGGGAACCTTGGTCTGCAAAGGCCTGTGGAATTAAGAGGGTTGCCAATAGATGCAACCTTTATGGTGAATTCACGTTTGTACCGGACCAACAACATGTTTAAGTCCGCTGATTCTAGCCTGATTGACAACTCTTCCGTTTTTGAACTCGGCGGCACACTTAGTATGTCTATACCGGAGGTCACATTTAAGGGATACAAGGCGACTCCCAGTTTGAATTTGACCCATATGCGGTTCTTTAATGCTAAGCTGGCTGACATTCTTGACTTTGAGACCCAGATCGTTGCGGCTTCAATGGGGCTTCAGATTACAGACACATTTTCCATTACACCTGGCGTTGATTACAACCGAATGATTTCTCCCGGAGGCGACGAACACAAGTTTCATGGCAGTGGCGCAAGTTTGATGGCCATGAAAATGATCCCTCATGGTGAAAAAGGAATGGTCATGATCATGGGTGGAGGAAAATGGAACTGGACCTCAGGAGACGCATTATTGGATCCTGTTACTGGTGTGCCCCTTGTTGAAAGCATTACAAAACCCGATGGCACCAAGGAGATTGGGTTGCCTTTCAGGGAAGAAGACGAGCAGGATCGATGGGATGCGAATCTTAATGTTTCCTACATGCTCAATCTTCCAAGTGGAATAACATTCAGTCCATCTGCTGGAATCGCTGCCAGTAATTATATTGTCAACCGGAACAAGGGTCGGCGTGATCTTACCTACACCTTGGGTGCCAATCTGAGTCTGCCGATCTTGGAGTGGCTTAATGTACAGACATTCGGCACATACAGTTTCAAGAAGACAAACGGGAAGGGCAAGGAGTTGCTAACCCAGGAGTACAAAAACTTCGACTTCGGGATGAGTCTTGGCTATTCTAAGGCGTTCTAGCCTAAAACGGAATTTCTTCTCCATCCTCCCCAAAGAATTTGCCGCTATCGCCCGAAGTGAAGCGATCCACATTGCAAAGGATTTGCTTTACGGATTCTTCCACGGAATACTTGGCCTTCGGACCGCCCATGTCAGTGCGTACCCATCCGGGACTTATAGAGATTACGCTGATTCCGTCATCAACCAAGTCGATAGAGGCCTGTTTTGTCAGCATATTTAAACCTGCCTTGCTGGCGGAGTAGGCGATTGCTCCTCCAAGTTCTGTTCGGCCTCTAAGGGCAATACTACCCAACCTTGATGATAAATTGATTACCATGGGTTCAGGGGTCTGTTTCAGGTGCGGTACAAATGCGCGAAGTACAAGCATTGCACCGATTACATTTATTTTATAAACCCGAAGCATCGTTTTCGTGTCAATGTCCTGCATGCTTCGCCAGTCGATAATTCCGGCATTATTAAACAGAAGGTTGATCTTCTCTCCACGATTTCTCAATGTTTCTGCTAATTTAGTTACGGATACCTCCTGCTCGACATCCATCGGTAAAATCTCGATATTTCTGTGACTATCCCGCGATAGTTCCATAAGTTCTACCGCTTCTTCAGGATTGCGGCAGGTGGCAATAATCTGATTGCCCGTGGAAGATAGTTGCCGGGTCAGTTCCAACCCGATTCCACGGTTTGCTCCAGTAATAAAGATGGTTTTCATAAAATCTGCTTGCGAAGTTTCTCTGTCTCTTTGACGTAGTATTTTTAATTTCATTAATATAAACCAATGAAAACACGCAAGCTTGGTGATACCGACCTGGAGATGACCATCATCGGTTTTGGCACATGGGCCATTGGCGGTGGAAACTGGGGCATGGGTTGGGGGGATCAGGATGAGAGGGATTCCATCGCTGCCATTCATGAGGGGCTGGACCAGGGGATCAACTGGATCGATACCGCCCATGCATATGGCTTTGGAGAATCTGAAGAAGTTGTTGGTAAGGCTGTCAGGGAATACGATGGGGATGTAATTGTTGCCACAAAGTGTGGGGTATTGGCGAATGGGGACCGATCCCCCTATCGGTTGATCTCACGTAAGACTATTCAGGAAGAGGTGGAGGGCTCTTTAAGAAGACTCCAGACAGACTGCATAGACCTTTACCAACTGCATTGGCCGGAGCCACAGGAAAATATTGAAGAGGGCTGGCAGACCCTGCTCGACCTCAAACAACAAGGTAAGATTCGTTGGGCCGGTGTCTGTAATTTTTATGAGGAAAACCTGAATCGAGCTGAAATCTTGGGGCATATTTCATCAATACAACCGCAGTACAGTATTCTGGACCGTCGGGTGGAACCTGGTGTAATGGAATGGTGTCGGAATAAAAACACAGGTTTTCTTGGCTACAGTCCCATGCATTCAGGCCTGTTAACCGGTAAGGTTTCCCGCGAATGGTATGAGGGACTTCCTTCTAATGACTGGAGAAAGCACAAGCAGGGGCATCCGGTTACACAGTATCTTCAGGAACCCCATATGAACCACTTTCTTGTCTTTGTGGATGAACTCAGGTCGATTGCAGGGGAATCCGGGCACACGGTTGGGCAGTTGGCGGTAAGCTGGGTGCTAAGCCATTCGGAGGTTACATCCACCATCGTTGGCGCACGCAGGCCCGGACAGATATCTGAGACTGCACAGGCTGCAGATTGGGAACTTTCAAGTAATGAATTGGAGCGAATTGAAAAGGCGTATGCGGATTTCTTGGTCAAAGTCGGGTAGTACTACGCTCCTTTGTATTTTCCTTTTACCGCATCTCCTTTGCGCACACGGAAATCTACACAAGGAAATTGAGACGCTTTCTGCAAAAATTGAGGTTTCCCCGCTGAATGTTGATCTCTGGTTGGAACGGGCGGGATTGTCGCGACAACACCGCGACTACGATGGCGCATTTCGGGACTTGGTTTCTGCCCGGGAACTTGATCCCAATGCGGCCCATTATGATTTACTCCTTGGTCGACTCATGGTTCAGGCACGTTGGTACAAGAGTGCCCTGTTTTACTTGAACCGTTTTCTTAAGAATAAACCGGGTGATGTGGATGCCTTACTTCTTCGGGCCAAGGCCCTCTACGTCACATTTGAGATTTTCGAATCCTGTCGAGATTACGACTTGGCCATCCCTATGCTTAAAAGTCCACAACCCTCCCATTTCCTTGAACAAGCCCGTGCGCATGCCTCCCATTCCAAAACCGGGCCAAAGGTTGCGATAGGGCGACTCGAACAAGGAATGCGTCGTATTGGTGCAGTAGCAACCTTGCAGGAGGCGGCCTTGCAATATGAACTGCGCCTCCGGGATTTTACTGGCGCATTGGCTCGGGTTGACCAGTTACTTTCTGATGCACCACGAAAGGAGCGTTGGTTAATTCAAAAAGGGCAAATTCTTTTGAGAGCTGAACGTATTGATGAAGCAAGAATTGTTTTCAATAATGTTTTGGAGCTTGTGGATGCCCTTCCCAAGGTTGTCCGCAACCGCCCCATTAATCAGGACTTGAAACAAACGGCAGAAGCATTCCTTCTTGAGATTGAAGTACCGAACAACTGATCAATTTAACCAACCATGGCGATCTACGAGTTTTATTCACCTGACACCAACAAGATTTACAGGTTCTTTGCCAAGACCCTTGCACAGAAGGATACAATTCCGAAGTGTCCCGATGGTGATCAGTTTACCATGAAGAAAATGCTCTCCAGTTTTGGCATTACCGGAAAGACCCGTAAGTCCAGGAAGGATGAGATGGGTGCCGGCATGGGTGCCGGTATGGATGATCTTGATGACCCCCGGGTTGCTTCACTGATGAAAGAGATGGAGGGTGCTGTTGAGGGAATGGATGAGGATAACCCTGATCCTCGAGTCATGGGCAACCTGATGCGTAAAATGGGGGATGCGATGGGCGAAACCTTCGATCCCCAGATGGAGGAGGTTGTTCGCAAGTTGGAGGAGGGGCAGAACCCTGAAACCATTGAAGAGCAGATGGACGATTTTCTTGGAGATGAAGAGGGTGGTCATGGCGATGGAATGGGCGGTATGCCGGGGATGGGCGGTATGGATGGTCCCGGACCTGATGGTGCAGAAGGTGACGAGGGGAAACCCAAGGGGCGCGATATTCGCGGCGAGAGTCGGCGTATTCTTAGAAAGCTTCGGCCACCTGTTCGTGACCCGAAACTCTACGAGTACGATTGATGGAGCGGGCGCTTGAGGTTCGGGTAGACACTGGTCGCAAGGCGGTCCTGTCGCAGGTGGACCTTTTCCGGGGAAACTTGGGAAAAGTTAAAAGTGAGTGGAAGTCAGATCATAGTCGTGTCACCAAGATTGATCATGCAATATCCCTAAATCTGCAGACTCAGATCAAGGAGCTTTATCCACTCGATCATTATTGCAGCGAGGAGGGGAAGGACACCGGGACACCACTTCGGTTGGAGAACCGATTCTCCTGGATTGCAGATCCGGTGGACGGCACAAACAATTACGCCCTGGGTGTGGCTAATTGTGCGATCTCCCTTGGGCTCCTTGATGAAGGTGAGCCGGTATATGGGTTTCTTTATGACCTAAACCGTCAGGTACTCGTCGAGGGTGGCCCAGGGGCGGGCTTACTGGAGGACGGGAAAAAAGTGAAGGTCCTTCCGGAGGAACCAATGGTGAATCGCAGCATCGTGGGCATGCATTTTCCGTTGCCTGCAAAGCGACTTGAGCAGTTGATGCCGATTATTCAAACACAGCGCCTACGATCGCTGGGCAGCGGGGCCTTGAATCTTTTTCATGCGGTAATAGGACGCATTGACGGAGCTATCGACTTCAAGGTGAAGGTCTGGGACATTGCGGCCGGTGTGGCTTTTACAAAGGCCACAAAGCGGGCAATTTATTTTCCGGAGGGGAGCCCTTTCCCGTTGAAAGAGTTCAGTGTGAATCTGCCGTTTTGCCCATATTATGCAGGGACGGAAAGCTTTTGTTCTGAAGCAAGAACATTGTTGAATTTATGAGCTGTTTTCGTGAAGAAGAAGTGGGCTTTTACTTTTATTTACCTTGTAATTGGCTGCGCTTTACCGGTAACTCGTAGACCTGTTTCCCATCGATGGTGATGCAGCGGAAGGTGACAGTCGGGTCCTTGATCCCCAGTTCGAAATCAAGGGCGCCGAAGAAGTTGCCCTTGTTGTAGGAGAATAGGGCTTCTTTCCTGGTGCCATGTGTGTGGTTGTTTGTCAGCTTTGATGTCTCAAATTCGTAGAGGGTGTAACCATTTGGGCGCTTGATTTGGTAAACGTCAGTGCGGTGGCGGTCGGCGGAGAGGAGGAGAACACCGCCGATGTTTTCAGTATCAATCAGGGAGAGGATTTCTTCGCGTTCCTCCCGGACACCCCACCATGAATCCTTACCTCCCTTGTCTGCACTCTCTGTCCAGAGAGTACCTGAGGATATGACCTTGAAGGTTGCGGTCGATTCCTTGAGGCTTTCAAGGAGCCATTGCTTTTGTACGGGACCGAGCATGGTGCCCTTCTTAAAGTCTCGATAGTAGCGACCGTCCGTCATGAAGAAGTCGATGTCACCGTGGGAGAATTTGAACCAGCAACCGGGATAATCGGGTCCATTGCCAAATCCGGGATTGGCCCAGTTTTCCTTGAAAACCTTCCAGACGGGGACCTTCCATTCAGGCTTGAACGGATCGAGTCCGCCGGCGCAGTCATTTTTTCCGAAGTCATGGTCGTCCCAGATGGCGTAGATGGCTGTGGAAGCAGTTAATCGTTGGTATTCGGGGCGGAGTTGACGGCGATAGTAGTATGCGCGCTGGAGGTTGCGGTGTTCGGGATCGTCCTGATAGAGGTTGTCACCAAGGAATAGGAAGATGTCGGGAGTCTGTTGTGCAATCGTATTCCAAATGTACTCCTTGGGGTGGTTGTAGCGAGATCCGCCGCCAAATGCCACTCGGATTGTTGCCTTCTGGGCCTTTGTCGGGGCAGTGCGAAATTTGGCGTTTTCAATCGGAATTTCTCCATGGGTATCAGCCAGAGTGTAGGTATAAATAGTAAGGGGCGAGAGTCCCTCGATAAGGATTTTGGTCGTAAGGTCTCTATCAATGGATGTCTTGGTCGAGCTGCTAACCACGGTTTGCCCGGAACTGTCCTTGACCGTGAGTTTCAGGTCTGCGGGTTGTGGAGTGCGCAACCAGATAATTGCGGATCTGTCAGTGACAGAACTCAACATGGGGCCACCAAACAGGCGCAACTTATGCTTTTTTATAAGCTTCTGGAAGTCAGGGTCTTTATAGGTCTTGGCAAGGGAGCCTTCGACATCCTTCCCGTTTAAAATCTTGTTGAATAACCAGGGCTCAATTTCTCCCAGTACAGGAAACTCCGGTGGGGTTGGTATCGGTGGTTTGGCGATTAGCGGAGTAAGGATCAGTAGTGTGAGTGAAATTGTGTGTTTCATGATTGGACAAATTGGAGTGATGCTACATATACTTAAGTTCAACATGAACAATTAGATCAAGCTGTCCAACCTTCATGCCGATTGTTTCCGTACTCCTTCCATTTTATGATGCTTTCGCTACGCTAAAGGGGGCTGTTGCCAGCATTCGGGAACAAACTTTTCAGGACTGGGAACTTATTCTTGTCGATGATGGTTCCACGGATGGTAGTCGGGACTTGGCTCGGTATCTGACGTTGCGAGATTCTCGAATTCATTTGATAGAGATGTCTCACAAGGGAATCGTAGATGCATTAAACACTGGATTAAAGGCTGTCAGCGGTGACTTCGTGGCCCGTATGGATGCCGATGACTTGTGTTTTCCTGAACGCTTGGCTCGCCAGTTTGCCTTCCTGAAAGAACATCCCGATATAGGGCTTGTTTCTTGTCTCGTTCAGCATGGAGGGGATTCCGATGCCCAGCAAGGGTACGCCGAATACATTAGATGGATAAACGAATTGGTGGAGCCTGATGCAATAAGCCTGCAGCGTTTCGTGGAGTCACCGTTTGCCCATCCATCGGTCATGTTTCGCCGGGAATTGATTGAGAAACATGGTTCCTATATGAATGGCGATTTCCCTGAGGATTATGACCTGTGGCTTCGTTGGATGCAGGGCGGTGTAAGGATGGCGAAGGTGCAGGAGGTGCTGCTCCAGTGGATGGACCTGCCGGGGCGTCTGTCCCGGACGGATGTGCGCTATCGCCTGAAAGCTTTCTATCAGTTAAAGTTTAAATACCTTGCCGAATGGTTGGCCAGGTCAAACCCCTTTCATCCGATGGTTCGCGTCTGGGGTGCGGGTCGTGTGACGCGACAGCGGGTGGCATGGTTGGAGGAACTGGGTGTCGTGGTGGAGGGGTACTATGACGTGGACCCTCGAAAGGTCGGTGAACCGCGTCCGGGATTGAGTGTTCGCTCCCATAAAGAGATGCCTGCCCCGGGTAAAGAGCTTATCCTCGTTATGGTCGGTGCTCGTGGTGCACGGGAAAAGATTAGAGCATTTATGCAGGAGCGCTACTGGGTCGAGGGACGAGATTATTTATTCGCCGCTTGAGAAGTTTTTTTGTACATGTTCATGCAAGCGATTCCGCTGACCATTCCGCGAGCGGCGTGAATTGAGCGGTATCAAGCAAATGCTCCGTTCCAAAAGGGGCCTTGTTTACTTGGCTTAAGTTGAGTCTGCCGTCTCGAATGTCCAGTGTGGGAAACCCATCCTCGTGGATGCGATACAGGTCAGGCAGTGCCAGTTCCTCGCTGAGTTCTCCCGGAAACATGGATAGTCCACGAAAGTAATGATGACCATTGCGTTCCACATGTGAAATGCCAAATGCAGCCATGATTGCGAGATCCTGGTTGAGTGCAATCGGTCCCACATTGGCCAGGTCTTCCCCGGTGAGTAGAAGATTTTTTTCGGGGTCTTCAATCTGTTGTTTTTTTAGCATCGCAGCATTGGCAAGTCCCTTGACGATCCCTTTACAGTTCTTGTGACTGGTACCGTTGTAACCCATATCCAAGGCTTTTGGCAGGCTGTTGAGAGCCCCATCTGATTCGTCAATAATCAATGGGGGTCTATCCTTCCATGAATGGAGGCTGTGCTTTAGCGCAATGTCCCGGTGCAGCGGTTGTTCGATTAGAAGCAAGCCATGAAGGAGTCCATGAATCTGTGGATCCTCCATGCAGGTCTCGTAGAATTCACGAAATCCATCCACGGTTGAAAACTGCTCATTCCCGTCCAGTGTGAACTTCGGTTTTTCAATGCCACAGGAATTAAAGATTCCTGCAATGTTCCGAAGGCGTTCCATGTCAGCATCCCGATCGCCCCTGACCTTGATCTTGAAATAGGAAAGGCCGTATGCGTGGATACATTCCTCAAGGGTATGTGGGAGACCGTCATTCAGCTTTTTGTCATGGGGTACGTCACTTGCGGAAAGTGGATCTCCCAGACCAATAGTGTGGCGAACATTTATTGACTTTAGGGGCGATTGCATGAGTACATGTCTTGGTTCCATTCCCGCAAGTTCAGGTCGAATGGCGCTGAGATCAATGCCCGTCAGGTTATCCTGTAGAACTTTGTGAATGGGGACGCCAAGGGATCGACAGAGGGCATCCAGTATGGCGCGCTCAATGAGGCTGACTCCCAAGTTTGCCAGCAGGGGAGCCAGTTTTCTTTTTTTTGCCCATTCTGCCTGTTTAGTGTAAACATGTTGCCAGATTCGGAAGAAAGAGGTGCAAGGGGCATCCGTTGCGAGCTTGGCTGCATTCTTGATGACATCAAAGAAATCCGGGATATCCTCTTCAAATCGAGTATCGGGGTTTTTTGTGAACCACTTGGGGGGTAGGCCTTCAGCCCCTAGTCCTGTTGAGACTCCATGTCCTTCAACATCGATTTTGACCCTCACTATGAGATGGGGCAGGGCGGTCAGGCTGGCGATTCCGTATTGGAACGGGAAGCGTGTGCGCATATTCAATATGTGGAACATCGGTTCCACATGAACTTTCAGGTTTGGAACTTTCATCAAAGCTCCGTGTATCTCAGGATTTAGTTATATTTTCGAACCCAAAATACCTGAATCGCACATCTCTTTAAATATGCCCTCCCACCAGTCCCTCCAGTCTGTGTGCAGTTCCCATGCTGAATCTTTCAGTCAAACACTACGTGCGGGGTTAGGTCACTTGGACTACGCCAATTGATGCCGTATTTTTCAAGGAGGATTTGCTTCTTGTACATCCAGTACAAGTGGCATAATCCTCGCTTTAACGGATTACCTGGCAGGCCATCATTTTCGAGGGCTTGCTGGATGTCTTCTCTTAGTCGGCTTTGTATTTTTATATATCTATCAGTATTTTCTATGGGGTCTATCTCACTCATTTTGTCTCATCAGGTATTGGGGTTTCCTGGCTCAAGCGAGTCAGGGCATCTTTTGACGAGTGAGAATGAACTGGCGTTCAAAAATATATTAGAAACCTGAATTTTTAATTATAATGGATTTCTTACCGGTCTGGATTGGACAAAAAAGAAGCGCGACCCGTTATTAGTCGCGCTTTTTTTTAACAATGAATTCTTTATTCTCTACTGCACACAGTACAGTTTTTCGTTGGTGCGAATAAATAATTGGTTGTCTGCAATGGCAATAGATGAGCGGGTATTGTCATCGTATTGTTCGCCCATGGATGTCTTATGTAGGATCTTACCTGATTCCGGATCCATGACGACAACCTCTCCGTTGTGATTCATGAAGTAAATCTTGTTGTCGGCGGCAGTTGGAGAACCACGCCACTTGTATCGACCGGGCATCTCAACGGTCCATTCTACTTTGCCTGTTGTCGGGTCAACTCTGGACATTGCCTTGCGCAGGTCGCTCAGGACATAGAACTTTCCCTTGTAGAAAAGTGGAGTGGGGACATCTGTTGTGACAGGGCTGCCAGTTCCACTATTCCATACTTGGCCGTCTTTCCCTGAGTGTGTCCCCTTTAAGCCTGCTTTGGCTGCAAAAACCGGTGCTTTCTTGGGACCGCAGGCAAGAATAACTCCTCCTCCAATGACCGGGGATGGAACCAGTCGCCACCACTGTTGCTTGTGCCCCTCATTCCAAGTTCCCCATCGCCATAGTTCATTTCCCGATACCGGGTCATGACCAGTCAGAACATCTCCCCCAACGATGACCAGTTCCTTTCGACCTGCACCTTCAAATGGAATTGGTGTGGCAAAGGATTCCAGGGATTCCTTGTTGGCCTTGGATGGTCGGTTGTGCTTCCAGATAACTTTTCCATTGGCCGGGTCTATGGCCAGCAGGAAAGATTCATTGCCTTGCTTGCCACGTCCATGGACAGGCTCATCCCGTTGCAGAATCTGCATATACAGTCTTCCTTCATATAAAGTGGGACTGGAGGAAAATGTCCATTGAAAGGTGAAGTCTCCGTAGTCTTTTTGAAGATTACTGGCCCATTTACGTTTACCATTTAACGTATAGGCTACCAAGTCTCCATTGCCATAGAAGAAAACCACCACATTACCGTCAGTTACAGGCGATGGAGAGGCATAGTTGCTTTTATTATCGAGGGAGGAGGTACTTCCATCACCACCAGGGCGGTATCCGCTTCCTGCTTTGTCTTGCCACAGTGTTTTACCGGATTTCCTGTCAATACAAAGTGCCAGAAGGGAATTATCTTTCTTCCCGGTTGAACTGACAAATATTTTATCATCCCAGATAATCGGGGTGCCTGCCGATGGACCAGGCATGTTAATAGTCCACTTAACATTTTCCGTCTTGCTGAATTTTGTCGGGAGGTTTTTGGCCGTGGTGGAACCATCATGATTGGGGCCACGCCAGTTGGGCCAGTTGCCTGCCTGCAGGCTCGCAGTTAAACCGAGAACTGCCAACAGACTAAATAGAAGTATCGAGGTTTTTGTCTTCATCGCTTGGTCGGGTTGAATAATGATTATTGTTTCAGATGAATTGTTTTGATCCGCCTGTTTTGTATTACATCAAATAGGCTTTCCAGAAAAAAACAGGACGGGATCTATATTGGAGCCTCAATTCGTTTTATCAGGCGTTCCTTTCCCTTGAATGTTTGTAAGAGCTCGCCATTAATATTCCTATCCTACATTAATTTTTATGAAGTAGAGTTTTTGCAATGAAAGGTAAAGGTCTTCGTACCCGCATGGTGCTTTACACTGTTTTTACAACAGGGTTTGCACTGTTACTTGCAGGCTTAGGCCTAATATTCTACGATTCTATTTTCCTGCACGAGCAGGCAGAGAAGCAGATGGAATCTGAATCTGAAGTGATTCTTCGCGTCTGCGAACCAGTTGTTGCAGCCCGCGATTCAGGGAAGGCCAGAGATATCGTTGAGGCCATCGGTTTGGATCAGCACATTACTGCTGTGGCAATTTATTTGCCTGATGGACAGATGTTGGCAAGTGATGGTAATGTTTCTACTGAGTTAACCTTGCCTGAATGGCCTGTGCAGGAGCAGCTAATCCGGACCAGAACAGGTAGTTTTACCGAGGTTTTTCAACCGATTGTTCGCGATGAGCAATTGGATGGATGGGTTTATGTTAAAAGGGATTCCAGCGAAATCCTCAATCATCGCATGCGATACATGGGAATCCTTTCGGCAATACTGGTTCTTTCCTTGCTGCTCACTCTTGCCAGTTCAACCTGGTTGCAATCAGGTTTTGTTAAGCCTGTCCAACATCTGGTTAATATAGCCAACCGTGTTTCACTCGAGAAAGATTACTCCCTGCGTGCGACCAAAATGACAGAGGATGAACTTGGGCAACTTACTGATGCCTTTAACCTTATGCTCGAAAAAGTCCAGCGCCGTGACATGGATTTACAGGATAGCGAGCGCCGGCTTTATCAGGCTATCGATCTTGTTCCCCACATGATGTTCGCCAAGGACAGAAGTGGGCGGTTTATTCTCTGTAACAAGGCAGTTGCCAACGCATATGGGACCACCATCCCCAAGATGCTCAGTTCCTCCCATATGGCAATGCACATTGGCGATGAAAAAGAGGCCATCCAAATGCTTGAGGATGATCACCAGGTTATGGATGCCCGGGAACCACTTCTCCTCGAGGAAACTTGGACTGGACCAGGAGGTGCCCTTCGGATTTTACGTACTACCAAGATTCCTTACACCCAGTCAGGGACTTCCGAGGATGCCATCCTCGGTATTGCCATTGACATAACCAAGGAGAAGGAGGCTGAACGTGAATTGCGCGAGGCTCATAATGAGCTTCAACATGTTAATGATAGTCTGGAGAGACGGGTAGAAGAACGTACTGCTGAAGTTGTGAAGTACCAGCAGCGCCTGATTAGTCAGGAGAAACTTGCTGCCATTGGTCAGGTCTCGGGGAGTATTGCCCACGAATTACGCAATCCTCTTGGTGCAATTAAGCAATCGATCTTTTTTCTTCGACGATACTTGGGTAAAGATGAATTAGGAAAACAACATCCGAAGCTTGATGAACATCTTCACCTTATGGATGAAGAATTATCTTCTGCGGACCATGTTATTTCCTCCCTCCTTGACATGACTCGTGTGCGCAAGATGGAACGTTCTGATATTGAACTGGGGGCAATGCTGAAGGAGGTGCAGTCCCGTTGTCAGATTCATGCACCGTTGAAATTTCATATTGATTTGGATCCCGATCCATTTACGTTTTTGGCAGATCCAGTCCAGTTTAAACAGGTCCTTGTTAATCTGGTCCAGAATTCCCGTGATGCATGTCCCTTTGATGGATTGCTTCAGGTCAAGGGACGAATGGACGAAGGATTGTCCGTATGTCGTATTGAAGTTTCTGACAATGGCAGTGGCATGAATGATGATCAACTCCTGAGCATCTTTGAACCCCTGTATACGACGAAGGCAAAAGGTACGGGGTTGGGCCTGAGTATTTGTAGGCAGATCATTGAGGAGCATCATGAAGGCAAGATCACCGTTGAGAGTGAGGTTGATGTAGGAACCCGCTTTATCATTGAGCTTCCGCTTGACAAAAGATCGTCTTTGGCGTAGTTTACTACCACACACTTAACGATGTCTGCCTCCACGTCCATCCTGCTAGTTGACGACCATTCGGCCATGCGTTCAACATTGAGCGACATTCTAAGGGACGAAGGATATAATGTTCAGGCCGCAACCAGTGGCGAAGAGGCAGTTGGTCTTTTTAAGGACGGGCAATTTGACGCGGTTCTAATGGACGTTCGTATGGCGGGTATGAGTGGCG
>Ga0209660_1000159_pt1 | contig 42026 bp, 22 predicted proteins | sample SaaInlV_100m_DNA_2_FD_184659 | JGI IMG/M metagenome (GOLD analysis project Ga0209660, IMG submission 184659) | Marine microbial communities from expanding oxygen minimum zones in the Saanich Inlet - SI072_LV_100m_DNA (SPAdes) (version 2) | ecosystem: Environmental > Aquatic > Marine > Intertidal... | reverse complement strand
CTTTGGGATTACCGAGACTATGAACTCTCTTCTCTGGAATATGACAGAGGTTCCCGCCCCTCACACTTGGTGGTTTCACTACCGTGTGGTCAAGTCTCAGCAGGAACAATCCGATCAATATCATGGGGATTTCCAAGGCTTATACCTTGTGTTTGAAAACTACGACCCAACCTTTCTCAAGACTCACAAGCTACCTGATGGCAACCTTTACAAGCTAAAGGATGGCGTTTTCAATGGGAATAATCTCAAAAGACATCAAGGTTCAAATTCAGTGACTGATGACTCCGATTTTCAGAATATCCGAGCAAACCTCCGTCCTGAGCGAACCGATGACTGGCTTAATGCCCATGTCAATTACGACAAGGCCTATCGATATCATACCGTTAATGAGGCAATACGTCACTTTGATGTTCAACCTCGTGATTCCCATTCCAAGAATCGAGCATGGTTTTTTGCTCCCAGCACCGCTAATCCACTTGGGCGTCTCTGGACACTTCCCTGGGATTCAGATGCTAGTTGGGGGCCTAATTGGGGCGCAGGAATAGACTATTCTCATAATGCCGCCATCGTTGGCAATGGAGGGAAACCGGATTTTGTTCGCGACTACAGAAATTTCATTCGTGAATTCCGTGACCTTTTGTGGACGGATGAAGTTATAGACCCAATGATTGACCGATTAGCGGATAAGATTCGTGACTTTGTTCCAGCGGATCGTGACCGCTGGAAGGATGCGCCAGTCGATGCTGGTAGACAGGATTTCGGCACCATGGAGTTCAAGGTTCAGGATATGAAGAACTTTGCCTTCAATGGCTGGTCAGGTAATGGGGGGCCTTCTATTCCAACCGGTGGGCGTGCCAAACACTTGGATAATCTGGCGTTAGATAATGCAATTCCCGACATGCCTACCATTAGCTATTCGGGTCCGGCTGATGTGCCACTGGATGCAATTTTTCTAAAAAGCACAGCTTTTCGCGACCCACAAGGAGTAAGTACATTTGGTGCAATCCAGTGGCGTATTGCCGAGATTCTCCCTGTTGCCATTCCCTCTCTCATAAAGAAAGGAAAGCCGAAACTTGAATGGTATGCGGATTGGGATTCTGGGCCCCTAAATTTATTCTCCGATACAATCCGTGTCCCTGCCAGAAGCCTTCAGGCTGGCCGTAAGTATCGTGCTCGAGTCCGCCACCAGGATATTACTGGAAGGTGGAGTCACTGGTCTGCCCCCATCGAGATTATCCCAGGGCAACCTGCAAGTCTTTCCACACTCCAGCAGGGCCTCGCCATCTCAGAGATATATTACCAGCCAGTAGCTGCCACCGCTGTTGAACAGGCGGCAGGTTATACAACTGATGACTTCGAATTTATTGAATTTAAAAATGTTGATAGCAAAGTTCTGGACCTTTCGGATGTCCGTCTGACCAAGGGAGTTGACTACGATTTCATCGCAGACACTCAACTTTTGCCTGGCGCCATAATTCTTGTTGTCGCCAATCAGGAAGCATTTGAGTTTCGTTATGGTACTAATCATCCAATAGGAGGTGTTTTTAAAGGCAATTTGGCAGACGGTGGCGAAAACTTGAAATTATCCATAGGTGCCGGGATCTCCATCCATGAAATCAACTATGACAATAAGCCTCCTTGGCCGGTCGAATCGGGTCATTCATTGGTTTTGGCGCCTTTGAGAGCAGGCGCAATTCATGCGAACCCGGTGTCATGGAAGTCTTCTGCTGCAGTTGGCGGCACACCCGGCGCGGACGAATTCATTGAGGTCGTGACTGAACAGGTACGCGTCACTGAGTTCATGGCAGTCAACAGAACGGTACTGGCCGATCAGTCCGGAGCATTCCCTGACTGGATAGAACTCCAAAACTCGAGTGCGACTACAATCGATCTTTCGGGCTGGGCACTCACGGACGATGTGAAGATCGCGTCACTCTGGAAGTTCCCAGATGGCACATCCTTACCTGCTGGTGCTCGCTTGATCGTCTTTGCCTCAGGTCTTTCACCTGCCCCAACCGACGAGCTTCATGCAAGCTTCAAGCTTAGCGGTTCCGCTGGTGGCTTCCTTGCCCTTACGAACCCGTTGGGCGAAATTGTTCAGGTTTTTCATGATTACCCCAGTCAACGAGAAGACTTTTCCTATGGATTGACAGATGGTGGTCTTGTTCGTTTTTTTGATCAACCGACACCTGGCCAGTTGAACGGCAACGGTATCCTTGGTTTTGTCAAAGACACCAAGTTCAGCCATGATCGAGGATTCTACGATCAGCCCTTTGATCTTAAGATAATTACTGATACAGATGGCGCAAAGATTTACTACACTATCGATGGATCCAAGCCTTCGGAGCAGAATGGAATGCTTTACGCCAATCCCATCACTATCTTTACCACCACGACTCTTCGTGCCATCGCAGTCAAGTCCGGCCATATCCCAACTAACATCGATACGCACACTTACCTATTTACTTCTGGAATAATTAGCCAACCGGCCAATCCAACCGGCTTTCCTTCTACTTGGAATGGGCATGCTGCCGATTACGAGATGGATCCTGAAATCGTCATGGATCCCCGCTGGCGCAATGACATCCAGAGTGATCTTAAAACTATTCCCAGCCTTTCACTGGTCCTCAATCGTAATGACATGTTCAGTGCCCAGACTGGGATTTACCCCAAGGGGGAGAGTGTTGAGAAACCAACATCCATTGAATTAATCTATCCTAATGGCGAAAAGGGATTTCAGATTGATGGGTCTGTGCAGATTGCAGGTGGTAGTAGTGTCAACCGTTGGAAATCCGAAAAGCTTTCTATGCGTCTCAAGTTCACTTCCTCCTACGGTCCCCCAAGCCTTGAATTTCCTGTTTTTGGGGATCGTGCTGCCCAAGAGTTCGATACTTTGGTTTTGGATGCCAGGCTCAACAATGTTTGGTCCTATGGCGGTGGGGCTGGAGGGAGTGGCCAGCGTCAGCGTGGCCAGTACCTTCGTGACCAGTATGCAGCTGATCTCCAAAGGAAACTTGGTGGTGACTCTCCTCACGGGTTTAACATTCATCTTTACATAGATGGTCTCTATTGGGGCATTCATACCTTGCATGAACGTCCAGATGAAAACTTTGTTCACCATTATCGGGGAGGTCGCCCTGATGACTACGATGTGATGAAGCATCGCACATCAACAGTGGTGCACGGCAACAATCTATCTTATCAGGCTTTGGTCAATGCAGCCAATCAGAATCTGGCAATTGATGCAAACTATGAGAAGGTAAAACAGATGATGGCTATTGAGCCTTTTATAGAGTATATGTTGGTCAACTTCTACCTTGGAAATACTGACTGGGGTCACCAGAACTGGTATGCTTCCACTCACAGAACAGATCCTTCTCGTAACTGGCGCTTTCATAGTTGGGATGCTGAACATATTATGGAAAGCCTTAACCAAAATGCTGTATCCAGAAACAACAATGGAGGCCCGACTCGTATTCACCAACAGTTGAAGCTTAATCCTGAGTACAAGACTCTATTTTCCGATTTGGTTTATCGTCATTTATACAATGATGGCATTTTAAGTCCCGAGAATGCCGCCGCCTATTATCGCTATAAGGCTAGCATTATTGAGCGAGCTATCATCGCTGAGTCTGCCCGTTGGGGCGATAACCAACGTGCCGTACCTTACACCAAGGAAGATTGGGTCAAGGAACGTGACAACCTTCTGAACAACTATTTTCCGCAACGTCGGGACATTGTCATTCAGCAGCTTCGGAGTAATCAGGCTTATTCCTCCATTGATCCTCCTGAATTTGCTCAACGAGGTGGGGAAGTGTCTGCAGGTTTTAATCTTTCCTTCACAGCTGCCAACGGAGATATCTTTTATACTCTTGATGGTTCTGATCCAAGGCTTAAAGGTGGAGGAATCAGTGAAATTGCCAGTAAGTATTCTACCGGAGTAACGCTTAGCTCACCCACTACACTAGTCCGTGCCCGAGTTCGCTTGGGTAATGAGTGGTCTGCAATCAATGAGGCCACCTTTGTTATTGAACCTGCCAAGCCTACATCAGCAACACTTGTCATCACAGAAATCCTCTACGAGCCCACTTCTCCAAGTGCAGAAGAAAAAGCAGATGGATTCGAGTCATTTGATTTCGAATTTATTGAACTGCAGAATCTGGAGAAATCCAAGCCTTTAAACCTTGCTGGTCTTAAGTTCACTTCAGGCGTTGAATTCACTTTTCCTGCCGGACTTGCCCTTGACCCAGGGGAACGTATTCTTCTTCTCTCGAACCGCAGGGCTTTTGAGTCTCGTAACGGTCCTGCCACCAGTGTTGCCGGTGATTTTCAGGGTAAACTCCGCAACAACGGGGAGACCCTCAGATTGATTGCTCCCGATGGGACAGTCATTCAAAGTTTCAGTTATGACAATAGTACTGACTGGCCTGCAGGTGCGTCTGGTGGAGGCAAATCCATCGTTCTTGTAGATCCCGAATCCCAGCCTGATCCCAGTGATCCATCTAGTTGGAAGGCCAGCAAGGATATTGGTGGTTCGCCGGGCAAAGAAGAATCCTCAAGTAGTTCCGATGGCGACACTGATGGCCTCCCCGATGAATGGGAGAACACTTATTTTGGCAACCTCAACCAAGCCCATGACGGCGACTTCGATCTGGACGGTATCAACAACCTTCTTGAGTTTGCTCTTGGTTCGTCTCCTTCTGATCCCAATTCAAGAAAATTGCCTTTTTCCTCCCTTTCCTCGGATGGATATTTCACCTTAAGCTGGAGCTATCCCGAAGCTGCTTCCAATCTCATCTTTACGGTGGAGGTGTCTGAAGATTTCAAGACCTGGGTTAGCGGGAAGACTGCTCTTGTGAATTCCATCACGGAGAACGGCATTACCACCACGACTATACGGGATACACAGCCCCATTCCGAGTCTTTCCTCAGATTGATGCGGTTGGTGATTTCAACTCCGTAGCCACAACTAGCTTTGCCGTAAAAATCCTCATGGGAATAGGCCTCTTTGTGTGAGCATGAGTAGAACCGTATTCAATGACGCTCTCCGCTTTAACCTTGCCTTCGCGTAAGTTCTAAACTATGTATTTCACAATACTATTCCCTTAACCCAGTAGATAATGGTTCGAGTATTTCGAAACACCCTTTTTTTGCTAATTCCAATTGTTACCGCCTACAGTGGTGTTGTGCATCGTTATAGCTTCGACGGAGAGGGAAAGACTGCCATTGACAGTTTTGGGGGTAAGGATGGTGCCCTGATTGGTGGTGCATCTCTTGATGGGACAGGTTTTGTCAAGCTTGATGGATCCAATGATTTGGTTGAACTGCCATCTGGCCTGGTGTCAAAGCTCCAAAATGCGACTCTTGAAGCTTGGGTCATTTGGGATGGCCCGGCCTCATCTCAATGGCAGAATGTTTTACTTTTCGGTAATGGCTCAAGTCACTGGATGTATTTAACTCCAAATGCTCAGGATAAGGCGCGTTTTGCTGTTGCTGGAGGTGGAGCGGAGCGGAAGGCTTATGCCTCGGGCCCCATTGTTTCTGATGGTCAAACAATCACACATCTTGCTGTTTCTCTTGATGGGGCTACAAATATGGCATCTCTCTATATCAACGGCTTACTAAAGGGTTCCGTAAAGCGAATCATTCCCCTTGATGGCTTTGAGGACACAACAAATTTTCTTGGCAAGCCACTTTATGCAGGATTTCCAAACTTCAAGGGAAGAATCCTTGAGGTGAGAATACATGATACTGCATTAAATAACGAAAAGGTGAAGAAAAGCACTGATTTTGGCCCCGACATGCTTCTCGGACCAATTATCAACTTATTCCAGTCCAGTGCCGCAGTTGTTCGGAGTAATTCTGAAGTCACTTTGACATGGAATACTTCCTCCGGTGCAAAGGTTTCAATTGAGCCGGGTGGAGTTACAGATGTCGCCAGTACTGGCTCCGTCACGATTAACGTGGCAGAGACGACCAATTTCACTCTTACGGCAACAGATGAGGATGGCTCCCGTATGAGTCGTGCCATGGTGGTGGTGGATGACCGTCCGATCATCAATTCATTCACTGCCGTTGGCGATGGGCTCCTAAGGGTGGGGGACAAAACCACCCTATCTTGGGATGTGACACACGCTGATTTTCTGCAAATCAAGCCGGATGCCCCCGCGATCACTGGAGTATCCGGTAGTGTACAGGTTCCCATATATGCCACCACTCAACTCACTCTGCTGGCGCGCAACCGGCATGGTGCCTCCACCGCTACGATAGAGGTTGTCCTGCCTGAGGCTGGATCTCTTAAGATTACTGAGTTTCTTGCAGATAACGATGAGGGCCATGCTGATGACAATGGTGAATTCTCCGACTGGATCGAAATCCAAAATACAGGACCTGTTGCTGAGGACTTGAGTCGTTGGTCGCTTTCTGATGATTCCAAAAACCTAAAGAAATGGACTTTCCCTGATGGTCAAACTCTAGCCAAGGGGGCTCGCATCTTGGTCTTCGCTTCCGGTAAGGGCGTCCCCGGACCCCAGGGTTTCCTTCATACAAATTTCAAGCTCGATCCAGGCAAGGGCAACTACCTTGCTTTGGTCCGTGAGGATGGCTTGGTTGGATCAATGTATGCCAACTATGTAGAGCAGCGCGAAAACATTTCTCATGGCCGACTTGAAATGGGGACTCTACCTGCCGGGGGCAAGTTTGGGGATGTCGGTTTTTTTACCATTCCTACCCCCGGGCAGGTCAACCGTGATGGCTATCTGCACTTTGTAAAAGATACGACTTTTAGCCATAAGCGCGGATTTTATGAATCCGCATTTACCCTCCAGATAAAATCTTCCACACCAGACGCTTTAATCTATTACACCCTTGATGGGTCCGAACCCAGCGCCAGTAGTGGTATACTTTACCAAAGCCCTTTTGAGGTTGCGTCCACGACATGCGTTAGAGCACGTGCCTACAAGTCTGGGTTCCTTCCTACCAACATAGATACCCAAACCTTTCTCTTCCCAACAGATGTTGTTCGCCAGTCCTCCAATGGGCAGGCGCCCAAAGGTTGGCCCAGCGGTTCTGTCAATGGTCAGACGCTGACTTATGGCATGGATCCCGATATCGTTGGTGGTTTTAACACCCAGGCGGAGGTAGTTGATGCGCTGAAAGCTGTCCCAACGATGTCCATTGTCACAGAGATAGATAATCTTTTTCATTCATCCAAAGGCATTTATGTAAATGCAGGCCGAAAGGGTAAGACTTGGGAGCGACCAGCCTCACTCGAACTCATTCATCCTGACGGTGCCAAAGGATTCCAGATCAATATGGGTTTGCGTATTCGTGGTGGTTACAGTCGCAGTAACCGAAACCCCAAGCACTCCTTTCGTATTTTCTTTCGTGGAGAATATGGTGAAGGTAGCCTCAAATACCCACTTTTTGGGGATGAGGGGGCCGATCGATTTGACAAGTTTGACTTTCGTACTTCCCAGAACTATTCTTGGGCATTTGGTGGTCCCAACAAAAACACCATGGTCAGGGAGGTCTTTTCACGTGATACCCAAGGGGCAATGGGTTGGGCTTATACACGCAGTCGTTATTATCATATCTACCTTAATGGCACCTATTGGGGGCTCTACCAGACTCAGGAGCGTGTTGGCGCCGACTTCTGCGCAAACTATCTTGGAGGGCAACCGGAGGACTATGATGTGATGAAACAGGCTGATAATCGAGATATGTCAGCCACTGCAGGACGCATTGATGATTACAATCTCTTCTGGGAGCAGGCGAACACGGGGTTCAAGAGCGATGCAAACTACTACAAGGCACAGGGTTTAAATCCCGATGGGATCACCCCTAACCCCAGTTATCGCAAGTATCTTGATCCTGATAACCTGATCGACTACATGATCATCACCTATTGGACTGCCGATCGTGATGGGCCCGGCTCAAAGTATACCCGACCTCGCCCCAATAACTATTACTGTTTTTTTAATCGTACAAACCCTCAGGGCTTTCAGTTTATGGAACATGACTCTGAGCATTCACTAGGCGCCAATGAAAACAACATGGTAACCCCTCGATTAACAGATGATTCTCGTACTTGGAAAAAGGAATGGTTCAATGCTCATTGGCTTCATGAACGACTCACGGAGAACAAGGAGTATGTAGTTCGTTTCTATGACAGGGTATACAAGCATCTTTATAACGATGGTATTTTTGTCCCTGCCAATGCTATCCCGCGTATCAATTTTCGGGCAAACCAGATAGATAAAGCCATTATTGCTGAGTCAGCCCGCTGGGGTGACCAGAAAACCCATCCTCCCAGAAATCGAAACAACTGGCTTTCAGATGTACAGTTTGTCCGGGACTGGATCAATAATAGGGAGCCAACTATACTCAGCCAGCTTCGCGGGCAGGGGTGGTATCCAAATACGATTCCACCGAGTCCCAGTAATAATGGTGGAGAGGTTGCTTCCGGTTATCGTTTAAGTCTCTCTGCCTCTCAGGGTTCCATCTACTACACACTTGATGGTACGGATCCTCGTTCCCGAGGCGGCAGTGTTGCTGGGACTGCAAAACAGTACTCCAGTTCCTTCACACTTTCTGGCCCAAGAGCCGTTGTAAAAACCCGGGCTCTGAACGGACAGGAATGGAGCCCGATCCGGGACATTGTATTCCTGGTCGGTGCCCAACCGGCAACCGCTCAGAATGTTGCCATCACGGAAATTAACTACAATCCCGATGGGCCTACTGCTACTGAACTTACTGCAATTCCAACCCTTCGCGGTGATGAGTTTGAGTACATTGAGTTGAAAAATCTCGGGACAAAGACGATCAGTCTCGCTGGCGCAAAATTTGTTGACGGGGTCACCTTTACATTTGGCGATGTCAACCTTGCTGGAGGCGAGCAGGTTCTTCTTGTCAAGAATTTGGCAGCCTTCGAGCTTCGGTATGGAAAGACCCACAATATTGCAGGGGAGTACACGGGTAGTCTCCGAAATAGTGGCGAATGGCTTGAATTGGTCAATAGTTCCGGTAACGAAATCCGAAAATTTGAGTACAAGGATAATGGTGTCTGGCCTGGCCGGGCAGATGGCAATGGATCCTCTCTGGAAATTATTGATCCCAAGGGAGACTCTTCATTAGGTAGTAACTGGCGGAGTTCCAGTGAGTTTGGTGGAACACCTGGAGAGATCGGGCAGGGTGCGGACAATCGTGTTGTTATAAATGAAGTGCTGACGCATACCGACCCGCCCCTCAGGGATTCGATTGAACTTTTTAATACTACAGATCATGCAATTGACCTTGGTGGATGGTTTCTCAGCGACAGTGCCAAGGACTTCCGTAAATTTCGGATTCCGACAGGGACTTCCATCAAAGCTGGAGGATACCTGGTTTTTACAGAGGATCAGTTCAACCCAGATCCCGTAAATGCGGTAAGCAGCGGATTTGCACTTAGCAGTGCTGAAGGAGATTCAGTCTGGCTCATGGAGGCTGATACTTTAGGGAATCTGAAGAGCTTTGTCGACCATGTTGAGTTTTCCGCTGCAAGAAATGGGGAGTCATTCGGCAGGTGGCCCAATTTCACTGGAAAGCTTCATCCCATGGAAACCACCTCGATTGGGCAGACAAATACCGGGCCGCGGATTGGCCCGTTGGTTCTGACGGAGATTCACTATAACCCTCAATCCGGAAATCAGACTGAAGAGTTTCTGGAAATAGCCAATCCCACTGCAGAGTCTATTAATTTGGCTCACTGGAAGCTTCGGGGTGGTGTGGACTATGACTTTCCCGATTGGGCAAATATTTCCGCAAGTGGTCTCCTTTTGCTTGTCCCTTTTGACAGTGATGATCCATATAAGATCGCTGACTTTAAGGCAGCTCATGGAATCACCAAGGCTGTGAATATTCATGGTCCATGGACGGGAGGTAATCTTGATAATGGCGGACAAACCATACGTATCCTACGACCTGATACTCTTCAGGAAGAACCCGGAAAGGCATCTTTTTATCCAATGCTGATTGAGGAGGAGTTGGCATATGATGACTTGTCCCCGTGGCCCACCAATGCCGATGGTCAAGGTGGTTCCCTACAGCGAAACAGCACCACGACTTGGGCGCAAGACTCTTCAAGCTGGACAGCTGCCAGTCCAACCCCGGGCGAATATCCAGGTCTTGGCAGTGGAGACACCGATAGTGATGGGATGCCGGATGACTGGGAGCAGCTACACTTTGGTAATGGAGATCAGGTTGCCACGGCTGACTTTGACAACGATGGTCTTGCAAACCTTCTTGAGTTCGCCCTTGGGTCCAACCCGGCCAATCCCAATTCCCTAAATCTACCTGCCACCGGGATCGATCAAGGCAAGTATTTGACTGTGAGTTTTAAGCAACTTGCCGAGCTTGGCGATCTTACCTACAAAATTGAAGTAGCTGATAATCTCGAGAATTGGGAGTCAGGTAATGGCATGACCGAAATCCTTTCCTCGGTCAATGAAGGCGATTACAACATCATTACAATTCGGGACAAGACCGACATCGCCACCCAGTCCAAGCGATTCATTCGGATAGTGGTCGAGACCCAGTAGGGGTTGGCATGGAGGCATTCGTGTTAAATATTCAAGGTAGCCTGAAGGCAGTTGGGGAAGTCCTCTGCATCCGTCTTTCCCGTATTTTTTGCTCTGTCAACTGCCTTTCTCTATGTGCTATTTCTTCGTTTTGCCCTGTTGAATCCAGTGCCAAGATCATTCACCGATATGCATTTGATGGATTTGCGAGCGAGGCCATAGATTCTCTTGGTCAAAAAAATGGAACCTTTGAAGGTGGTGCAAAACTAACAGGTAATGGGACCATCGCACTTGATGGATTAAATGATTATGTCAATCTTCCCGGTGGTCTGCTCACCAATCTTGATGATGCCACCTTAGAAACCTGGATCATGTGGAGTGGTCCTGCAGAGGAGAGCTGGAATCGGATTTTTGAGTTCGGCAAGGATGATCTTAATTATTTATACCTGACACCTCGCACGGGCAGCTCTCCCCGTCATGCGCGTTTCGGTATTGCTGCCGGTGGACCTGAACGCAAGGTTAATGCTGGTGTTCAACTTCCTGGAGATGGTAGCACTCGCAATCATCTGGTCGTAACCTTCAATGGTCTTACTCGTCGCGTCACTCTATTCCTTGATGGACAGGAACAGGGCGAGACTACGGCAACCGTTCCTCTTAAAGGATTTGCGGACGATCACGCATGGCTTGGGAAATCCCATTTTGCTTGGGTACCTCCATTTCAGGGTGCGATTCATGAATTTCGTATTTACGATCATACACTGAGTGCAGAACAGGTCGCCAAGAATTTTGTAGCCGGACCGGATTTACTACCAGGCCCGGTCATTGAGGATTTTTCTGTTGATCGTGAGTCGGTTCATTCCGGTACAAGGGTGAACCTGTCCTGGAATGTTTCAGAAGGCGCCGTCGGCACAATTGACCCGGGGGGGATTCCAGTTAATGTGGCAATTGGGACAGTCGAGGTTCTGGCGCTTACCGATACGACCTACACCCTTACCGTTGCAGATGTCGAGGGAGTCCGGTCCACCAGTATCCAGGTGCGGATTGATGACCGGCCTGAAATCCGCACCTTTACGGCAACACCAGCAACAATCTCTCCGGGGGAGCAGGTGATCTTGGAGTGGGATGTTGCTTACGCAGATCGAATCCTTCTGGATAATATTCCAGTTGTAGGAGCCTCGCATGTGGTAAATATTTCCGCCCCGCGCACCTTTAAGCTGGAAGCAGAAAACCGCTATGGTTCTCGCAAGTCCAACTCCCTTGTTTTGGTCGAGTCAACCGGCATCGTCCGAATCTCAGAATTCCTGGCGGCAAATGATAATGGTCTCATTGATGAGTATGGGGACTCCTCTGATTGGCTGGAAGTAGAGAACCCCGGGGACACCGTAGTTGATCTCTCTGATTGGTATCTAACGGATGATCCCGATGCTCTACGCAAGTGGATATTCCCTTCGGGTACGACCCTGACACCGTTTTCGCGTCTTCTTGTGCGCGCATCCGGCCGTGGGTCAACGGCACCCAAGGGGGAACTGCACACCAACTTTAAACTAGGTAGCGACAAGAATGGCTTTTTGGCCATTCTACATAACGATGGCTCATTTGGTAATTATTACTATCCGTATCCCAAACAGCATACTGACTTTTCCTATGGGCTTGATGCAACTACCCAGTCCGCCTTTTTTGCTGAGCCAACACCTGGACAAGCCAATGCGAACACTGGCCAGCTTGGCTTTGTCAAAGATACCAAGTTCAGTCATAATCGTGGGTTTTTCGAGGAGCCATTTCTGCTGACAGTTAGCTGCCAGATGGAATCGGCAAAAATCTGGTGTACAGTTGATGGTAGCGTTCCGGGCCCCTCCAATTCAGCTTCTTTTCTCTACGAAGAACCATTTCCCGTCTCAACTACCACGAGCTTTCGGGCTCGGGCCTTTCTCGAAGGATACGAGCCCAGTAATACGGATACCCATACCTACTTTTTCCTTCAGGATGTCATCAAACAGCCAACCCGTCCGGAAGGCTATCCATCGACTTGGGCTACAAACCAGACGGCTGATTACGCGATGGATGCCCGCATCGTTAACTCTGCCACCTACAAGGATCGTATCCTCCCTGCCTTTGGTACCCATCCTACGATTGCACTGACCGTGGGCGTCGATGCCATGTTTGGTAATAAACCGGGGATCTACTCTCATCCAACCGCCAAGGGTATCGATTGGGAAATCCCCGCATCCGTAGAGTTTATTAGCTTCCCTTGGGCCACGGACAAACAGGAAGACTGTGGAATTCGTATGCAGGGTAATGCCAGCCGACAACCATCTCGACCGAAGCACAATATGCGCCTTGTTTTTCGTGATCTCTATGGTGCCGGGCGTCTTGAATACAAGCTTTTTAAAAATGCGTCGGCAACAAAGTTTAACAATCTGATCCTTCGAGGCCAAAATGGTGATTCATGGATTCATCCCAATGGACCACAACGTGTGCGTGCAACGCTTCTTCGCGATCAGTGGCATCGTGCAATTCGTACTGACATGGGGCACGAAACGATCAACCAGAGTCATGTGCACGTCTATATCAATGGTCTTTATTGGGGATTTTTTCATCTCTACGAACGTGCAGAGGCCGAGATGATGGCGGAGAACCACGGAGGACAACCCGAGGACTATGATGTCGTTCAGGACTTCAATAAGACTGCAGGAAAAATCGAGGTTCTGGATGGGACCATTGACGCGTGGAATGCCATGTTTCCCCTTGCCACTGAGATCGCTGCTGGGTCCCGCCCTTGGACAGACATGCGCCAGCTTGTGGACATGGAAAGCTATGTCGACTACATGGTCCTCAACTTTTTCACTGGCAATACTGACTGGGACAAGGGCAACTGGCGTGCCGGTCGAAGACGCGGCCTTGACAGTCCTGGTTGGTGGTTCTTTAGCTGGGATTCCGAGCGAACTTTATGGAGTATCAACCAGAACTCAACCGGCTTCAACCATGCAAGCCGTGGTACGGGTCTCCATCAAATCCTGGCACAGGATGCCGGCTATCGCTTGTTCTTTGCCGACCGTGTCCACAAGCTTTTTCAAAATGGGGGTTCTCTTTCTTCTGCTCGGGCCTCGACTGTTTGGAATAATTTGGCTGCTGAGATTCGTCCGGCCCTTGTCGCTGAGTCTGCCAGATGGGGCGATTCCCATCGTGCATCGAATCCCTACAAACCGGATACTGAGTGGGAGAAGGAAATCAGTTGGATGACTGGGACATTTTTTGTCCAGCGTCCAGCCATTGTACTCAACCAATTTCGTGCAAGAAACCTTTATCCTGCCCTTGCGCCTCCCTCCTTCAGCCAGCATGGAGGTTCCATTGCAAGCGGGTCCATTGTCAACCTCTCCGGTGCTTCCGGTGACATTTATTATACCACGGATGGCTCCGATCCCAGGACCCCCAATGATACTATCAACCCCTTGGCCATTCAGGGGGAGGCCTTCCAGATAACCAAGGCGCTCATACTTAACGCTCGTATCAAGGATGGTGAAATATGGAGCCCGCTTACTGAAGCTCCCTTCAGCGTGCAGTTGCAGCTTCGAATTAATGAGATTCACTACCAACCCAAAGATGCCATCCATTCCGAGTTCATCGAGATAGAGAACAGCGGGCCGGGTCCTGCCAGTCTTGATGGTGTACGTTTCTCGGATGGCATTGATTTCAGCTTTCCTACCGGAACAGTTCTTGGTGCAGGGGAGCGTGTCCTTCTTGTCAGTAACCAAGATGCCTTTGCCCAGTTGTATCCTGATGTTCCGGTTGCCGGTGTCTTCAGCGGCAAACTACGTAATGAGGGAGAGCGTCTTGCCCTCAGCAACTTAACCGGCGAAACTCTTTTTGAGGTCACTTACGATAACACAACCCCTTGGCCCCAGTCTGCCGCGGGCGGAGGGCGCACCCTTGTTCTGTCGGACGAGGCCGATCCCGCCGATCCCGCAAGCTGGCGCCCCAGTAGCCACGATGGCGGCTCACCTGGCACAGAAAATCCGGAGCCATCTGGCGACTCTGATTCGGACGGCTTACCTGATGAATGGGAGCTTCAGCATTTTGGCGATTTCAATCAGCCTGCCGATGGGGACTTCGATACCGATGGACTTGCTAACCTCCTTGAGTATGCGTTTGGCTCCTCCCCATCGGACTCTTCTTCCACAAATCTGCCCCATCCATCTATTCAGGAAGGCCAATACCTTGCAGTAACCTACGAGCGTCTCACTGGCACAGATCTAACCCTGACTATCCAATTTTCAGATGACCTCAAGACTTGGTCCTCCGACCCAGCAGGCATCCAGACTGTTTCTATTATCACGAATGGTCTGACGGAAACAGTCACTGTTCGAGAAATTTCTCCTATTTCAAACCGCAAACTGCGCTTTCTACGTCTTGTGGCGGAAGCCCAATAATTTCTTTTTTGTTTTCGAAGCTGGAGACTCGTATTTCAGAGGTCCAAACATATAGATAATGAAAATGAATAAATATAAATTCTCTTTATTTATTTGTGTTGCGTACGCGCTCACTACAATTAGCCAAGCGAGTCCTTTTCTCGCGATGAATCCTTCCTCGATGGCTATGTCAGGGGCGCAGACTGGACTTCGTACTGGCATTGGGGCGATGCAGGGAAACCCTGCCATACAAGGCTTGGATAAGCGTTTTTCAATGGCGCTCCCCTTTACTTTGCAAATCTCAGCAGAGGGCGATCTTATAGATATCGCACAAAATTTATCTGATAAATTTACACAAAAAGAAATTGAAACGGCTTTTGCCAGATTAAAGTCTAGGTCTTCAGTCTATGACCCAAGTGAAGATATTGCCACGATTGTTAATTTTCTGACTGTAGATGCCAAGCAACTGGACCAACCAGGCCAAGGCTTTCAAGCAAGTGTTCAGGGTGGTCTGCATTTCAACTGGGCACGTTTTGGTCTCAGTTTGAGCAACCAGCACTATCTCGGTGCTGAAGCCGTCTATGATAGTAATTTTATTTTTGAGTCACTGGACGGTTCGTCTTTACTCGCAAGTGGATTAAATTTTGCAGCTGTTGATGTTGATAATTCAACAACGGTTGACCCCAATGATTCTGATTTGCGCCTTAAGATTATAGAGGCTGGCAGTATTTCCAGCGGCTTCGATAAGGAGCTCCAATCCCTTATTGATGAGGCTCAGAAGGCGATTGGGTCAAATGATTTATCAACAGATACCGTGAATTTATTAGGTGTGATTGCAAAGCAACTTGAGGCTGGTGGGGCTGCCGTGGGATCCTCCAGTTCCTCAATAGATAATGACTCTGGTCTTCTCCTGCGCTGGATTGATATCAAGTCGGTCGATTTTGGATACGGATTCTCATTTTTTGATGACAATCTCCATTTGGCCCCGGTTCTAAAATATCTCCATGGGACAACCTATTCACGCAGACTCAGAGTTACTGATGCAGTAAGCGGTTCTAGTAATGTTCTCGATGAACTGAAAACCCTTCCTGACCCAGTGAGTTCAGGCGCATTTGGGCTTGATGTTGGTTTGCTTTGGAGTCCCGGGGATAGATTCGGTTTGGGACTGACGGTAAACAATCTATTTTCCCCAACTTTTGAATCCAAGATAGGTGGTGATATTGGCCTTTCCCCATCCATGCGTATTGGCTCATCATTTACATACTCACTTAATAAATGGCTACCTGGAACTATAGCGGTGGATGCAGATATTTTATCTGTGGATTCCATCGTTATTCCGGGAGCAGAAAGCCGCATGATTTCTTTCGGTATCAGTCAAGGGATTACTCCAGCCTTTACTTTTAGAGGCGGTGTGGGAAAAAATCTTGTTGGAGGCGATGGCGTGCAGTTCTCCGGTGGACTGGCCTTGCGTATCAAATATTTCTACATGGATGCCGCGGGTGCAATTTCAACAGATACCTTTAAACTTGATGACGAGAAATATCCTTCTGCGGGTGGTTTTGGCTTTTCCCTCGGTTGGAATATGAACCTGTAGATTGAATTTAGCTCATTATTTCGCCTCTTGAGTGTTTATTTCCTCAAGTTTGGCTTGGTTTGTTGGAGGACAAGTCATGTCCTACATCGGGCGGGATCTCCTTGTCTTTACTGTTATCCACTCTATCATTCATTAATTTTAAGATTCGCTAAACCATATGCGTTCCCGAATACTGTTCTGCCTTGCTGGTTTCTGTCTGAATCAATTTCAGACCGGCGTTTTATCTGCGCAGACTTTAAGTGGCGCTTCTGCCCATTTTACATTTAATGAATCATCGGGTGAGCCACGGAATATTGCCAACGGATCATTTGCCAAGATTCTAGGTGGAGCAACTCAGGGCGTCAGGGGTGTGATCGCAAAAGGCATTTATTTGGATGGGGCAGATGGATATGTAAACCTTGGCCGTAGTGCTTCAATCAAACCAACTGGGGCGTTTACATTCACCACGCACTTTTACCTTCATCAATCCCCCTTAGGGAATTCAAACTATTACCGCATTATCGATGCAACCGGTGAGGGTGGCCCTCCAACAAGTGGTTATCGCCTACAGATTTACCATGATGCTGTCGCCAGTAAGGTTCGTGCCATGGTCATTGTAATGAACAAGGGTACACGTTTTGATACAATGATTGATCTTGATGATCCAGTGGGGTGGCATTTTGTGGTTTTTACCTTCGATCCGGAAAAAGATGAGCTACGGTTAAATATTGATGGTCATGAGTCCGCCCGGGATCTTCCCGCTGATTTTAATGCAGTATCCTATCTGGATACTGATGTAATTCTTGGAGGAACGGGGACCTCTCATTTTTTTCCAGGAATTCTTGATGACTCTCGAATTTATCCCAAGGCACTGACCATTGAGGAGTTGGATCAACTCCGGATTCCTTTACCCGTGGTTGGCATAACCCGAGAATATGTAGCTGGGGTTACGCCGGATGGAGATGGTGATAATCAATGGGAGGACTTACTTGGTGCCACGGATTTCCCTTTTACATTCGCCACGGGACAGGAAACCCATCCTATCGAAGATGTGACATTCCCTCGAATTGAATCTGCGTACGAGTTTCCTGCGGCCAAGGCGACTGCTCCCTCAGGATCGAAACTTGGGTCATCCCATTCCGCTTCTTTTGAAATCTGGTTCAAGCCTGAGGACCTAAACGACAACCACATCCTGTTTGAGATTGGAGGAGAGGGGAGCGGATCCACCCTCGCGATGCAGGCGGACCAGTTACATTGGATAACCCAGACCGGAAATAACAGTAACCGAATGAAGGCTTCAGTTACTCTACCTGCGGAATCTGTGGGAATCTGGAACCAGGCAGTGGTAGTCAACCACATCAAGGGTGATGGCCGTGGAGAGATCTTTTTATTTTTAAACGGTGGGATCGTCGAGGACACGGATAGTCGCGACACTGGCTATACCAACTGGGCTGGTGGTAATGGCTCCGGGTTGGGCCGTTTTTCCGGTAATTATACCGGTAACGATGATGTTCCCACCGCTAGCATAAAGGACTTCAATGGCCAAATCTCGATTTGGCGCTTCTACTCGGGAAAGGTGTTGACCAAGTCAGATGCTTCACAGTCCTTTAGGTATTTACAGACTCCGTTGCTGGTGTTGCCTGAAATTGAAACCTTTGCCTCGGACAAGACCAATGTCCCATTAGGTGAAAAGGCCAGCCTTTTATGGTCGACCGAGGGCGCGGAGGTGCTGGAAGTCTCTCCTCATCCAGGCAATGTCAACTTCGTCACTACAGCAGGTGAGGGGACTGCTGAGATCATCCCTTCCCACAGTGGTATCTACTCCTTGCATGCGGCCAACGAATATGGGGAGTCTTCCGCCCGTGTAGAAATTCTTGTAGACGACAAGAGACTGGAACCGCGTATCACCGAGTTCCTTGCAATCAATGATGGGCCTCTTCTCGATGGTGATGGAAGGAAATCTGACTGGATTGAACTCTATAATCCCAGTCTGTCTGATACCGTTCTTACTGGTTGGTCGCTCACCGATGACATTACCAACATCACCAAATGGAAGTTTCCAGATGGTACGATTATAGCTCCCGATGAATACAGTATTGTCTTCGCCACCACGCGTCTGCCTGATGCTGCTAATCCTGATGCCGCTGGATATTTGCACACCAACTTTAAGCTCGATGGCGACAAGGGTTTCCTTGCACTTGTGCGGCCAGATGGATCCATCGCCCAACAGTTCGTGTCTGAACTGAACAATGAATACCCAAAGCAATTCAAATCTGTATCCTGGGGGCTTTCTGAATCAGGAACTATCAGTTACCATCCTATTCCAACTCCTTCGGCACCCAACGGCATCCAAGTCATCGGGTTTGTTAAAGACACCAAATTTTCTACCCCCCGTGGTTTCTACGATCAACCAATTACTGTTGAGATTACTTCTTCAACAGAAGGAGCTGATATTTGGTATACTCTTGATGGTAGTCCACCTTCTATTGGGATGGGCTCCATTTACTCTTCGCCCTTTGATATTTCTAAAACTACAATTCTTCGAGCTGCAGCTTTCAAACTCGGATTTGCCCCTTCCAATATTGATACCCAGACCTATGTTTTTGTTGACGATGTGGTGAAGCAACCTGCCAATCCAGTTGGCTTTCCTACTGAATGGGCTGGCAAAGTTGCTGATTATGAAATGGACCCCGAGGTCATTGGAGAAACCGATATTTTCAACGGGACGTATCGCCAATCCATAAAGGATGACCTCAAGAGCCTTCCCGTAATGTCAGTTGTGATGGCTCCAGAGGATTTGTTTGGAAATGCGGGTATCTATGATCATCCGCAGGCTGATGGATTTGCTTGGGAAAAGCCTGCTTCAATAGAGCTATTTTTTAATGATTCACAGAACAAGGACCTTCAGGTTGACTGCGGGATTCGAATATATGGTGGATCTAGCCGGAGTCCAAACTTTCCAAAGCATGGATTTCGGCTCTGTTTTCGAAAGAAGTACGGAGCAGGCAAACTCAAGTTCCCTCTTTTTGCTGATCAGCCTTTTGGCCTAGATGCAACAGATGAATTTGATGAATTAATTTTGAGAGGTGGCTTCAATAATTCATGGGCGCACTGGCACTGGCACCAGAATCCCCGTGCACAATACATTCGTGACCAGTTTGTTAGAGACTCCCAGCTTGCCATGGGTTGGCCGTCTCCTCACGGAATGTTTGTTCATCTTTACCTCAATGGGCTTTATTGGGGTCTCTACAATCCTTCTGAACGCCCTACGGAATCCTTTATGGCATCATACTACGATGGTGAACCTGAGCAGTTCGATACTCAGAATGTAAATGAAGCTAAGTCGGGAGACCTTCAGACTTGGAATACCATGATGGCTTTGGCCAATGGTGGGCTTGGGGCAGCTGAAGCATATGGCGAGATTCAAGAGTATTTGGATGTCGACAACCTTATCGACTACATGATGCTAAATTTCTACGTTGGGAATGATGACTGGGACGGCCACAATTGGTATGCTGGGCGAAAACGTGAGGTTGGCGCCGGATATCAGTTTTTTAGCTGGGATGCCGAGCTTTCTATTTCGCGCCACGCCAATCCTCCGCCTCAACCTGATTTCGATATCATCCTTAATAGAGACCGAACAGGTTTAAATAGCAACAACAAGCCTTCTCGCCTGTATACAAAGCTTCGTGATAATCTAGAGTTCCGAGTTCGCTTTGGTGATCAAGTACACAAGCACTTTTTTAATGGCGGAGTTCTCTCCACCGAAAAAGTCCTGCAACGATGGATCGCCAGACGGGATCAAGTATGGCCGGCAATCGTTGCGGAGTCTGCCCGCTGGGGAGATTATCGTAGAGATGTTCTTCAAGGTGGCGGTAATACGCCTGATCAATATGACCTTTTCCACCGCGACAAACATTACGTCGATCACCAGAGTTGGCTTCTCCAAACCTATTTTCCGCAGCGTGGCACCATCGTTCTCGACCAGTTTCGCACTCGTCAACTTTACCCCAATGTGGCTGCCCCGGAGTTCTCCCAGTATGGAGGATCAGTTGAGACTGGCTTTATCTTGTCCATCAGCAACCCCGGTGGCCAAGGCCAGCTTTATTTTACTGAGGATGGGTCTGATCCGCGCGCCGTCGGCGGTGCGATCAATGCAACCGCGAGTGTGTACGCTGCTCCATTGGCTATTACCCAGTCTGGTTGGCGCAAGAGTCGCGTCCTCCATAATGGCGAATGGAGCGCGCTCAACGAAGCCTGGTTTGGACTCAAACTCGATCTTCGCATAACTGAAATCAACTTCCACCCTGCCGAGAATCCTGACCACGAGTTTATCGAAATCACCAACGCCGGAACGGAGGTGGCCGATCTCTCCGGTGTAATGTTTACCGATGGCATCCAGTACGCTTTTGCCAACGATACCATCCTTGGTGGGGGCAAGTCCCTCATACTCGTCGTTAACGAGACTGCCTTCAACGCTCGGTACCCGGGCATTCCCGTTGCCGGCACTTATTTGGGTCGCCTTCGTAATGAGGGAGAACGGATTGCCCTTGCTACACCTACGGCAGAACTTTTTACAGTAATTTACAATAATTAAGAAACCATGGCCTGCTGCCACCGAAGGTAAAGGATTTACTCTTGTCCTTAAGGATTTAACTGTCGATAGCGATCCCGCTGACCCTTCCAATTGGAGAACCAGTACAAAACCAGGTGGTTCTCCTGGGGAAATTGATCCAGATCCAATGCAAGACACAGATGCCGACTCTTTACCTGATTCTTGGGAGTTCCTTCACTTCAATAATCTGGAGCAGACTGCTGAGTCGGACCCTGATCATGACGGTTACGTCAATCTGATCGAATTAGCCCTTGGTTCCAACCCAGAAAAGGCAACATCCATTAATCATCCAGCAGTTGGTCTCCATGAAGGGACTCATCTTTCTCTGACCTATCGCCGTCCTATCAATCTAAGGGATTGGGACTACCGTATTGAGGTTTCGTCTGACTTGAATATCTGGAATAATGGGCATGGTCATATCGAACTCATTTCCACGACAATGGATGGTGATGAGGAAATCATTGTCTCCCGTGATGTAACTTCCATTACAGCCTCTTCCGGAAAGCGCTTTATCCGACTTGTTATTGAGTCTCCGTAGTGAGACGCATTAGGTTCAAAATAGTTTTATTTTTCGAATTCCCTGGAAGTTAGTTTAGGAGAGTGTGAAATTAATACAATAGTTCCGACTTCGCTTAGAGCTTGGTCATGAATCGATTTAGAAATTTTATGATCTTTGCTTGGCCCCCATGTGAGATGATGGTAAGGAAATTACCTTATTAATTATTACTGCTTGGATGTCGCTTGACGGCGGGGATTAGTAGTGTCACCTTACCATGCCCAATTTTATAATACCTGGATACCTAATGGTTTCTGGGAAACCTCAACCTAAACCTCAAAAATAAGAATATATATATCATGAGTTATGTCCCCATGATCAGTTCCGGCACCAAGGGTCCCCTTGGAGTGCTTCACCTTCCCCGCCTTTGGCTTAAAGTTTCCTTGGAATCACAAGGCAAGATTGCTGATGGTTATCCTGGCATCGGCGCCGGTTATGATTCAATGGTCATTGATGCCCTTGGTCTTACCGCAGATGCAGTGAAATCGTATATCTCTTCGGAAAAGCCTTCTTATACCGAATTTGAAGGCTGGGTTCAATCTCAGCCGGGTGTCAAGCTTGATGCAGAGACTGTTGGAAATCTCAATGGGGCCATTGAGGGCTATCTGCATGATGATGCTACCCGTCAGGGTATCTTGTCTTCTTGTGGGTTGCAGGATGGTGATCCCAAGGACGCCGTAAACCTAAATAACCTGGACGACTGGTACGAGTTCCATCAGGCCGTATTGGCGTAGTCTGTATTTTTACGCTTTAACTAAATTAAAGGCCGCTTCCAGAATGAGGCGGCCTTTTTGTTTTAATATATGGAAGCCTAGGGAGTCTTAAATACTAGTCTCTTTTGGTCAGCCGTTTTTGGCTTTTTTTGGCAAAGTAGGTCCAGAAAAGGTTGCGGGCGATAGGAGCTGCAGTTGTTCCTCCTTGGTAATTATCATTTGGATCGGTGCCTTCCACACATATGGTGATGGCGATGGATGGGTTGTCGACAGGAGCGAATCCAATGAACCAGGCGAGGGTAAGCTTTTCTCCGAAAGTGGGACTTTTCCGGTCGCTGTCCTTAACTTGAGCGGTGCCAGTCTTGGCGGCTATACGTATCCCAGGGATTTTACAAAGCTGGGCGGTTCCAAATTGAACTGCTTGTTCCATTCCTGTTAATATTTGTTGAAATTGTGGGTCGCTGAGGCCTATGGCATCACCCCCATGCTTGATATTGTTACGTTGTTCATCTGGAATTCGTATAATTGTAGGTCGCGTCCTGGTCTGACGTCTGGCCACAGAGGCGGTGAAGCAGGCCATCTGCAGAGGCGTGACGAGGACATCGCCTTGACCGATGGCAACGTTGGCGGTATGACCGGACGCCCATCCTTCGCCAATTCGCTTTCGTTTCCACTGTTTGTCCGGGATCAGCATTCGTTTGGTCTCGTAGGGTAATTGAACCCCAGTGGGTTCGTGTAGTCCAAATCTACGAGCTTCTTTTGCGATGTGATCGATGCCGGTTTTGACACCAAAATGGTAGAAGTAGGTGTTGCAACTCAGCGCAAGGGCTCGTTGGATTTTTATATCAAAGTGTCCTCGTGGGTTATGGCAGGGATATTTGCGCTCACCAATTTTTTCAAAACCCTCGCACTGGTAGACAGCTCCATCATATATAACCTGTCGCCGAATCCCTGCAATTGTTGTTAGGATTTTGAAAGTAGAACCCGGGGGGTAGAGTCCCTGTGTTGCTCGATTTAGCCAGCCGCCCTGATTTTCAATTTTTTTATAGACTGCTGTAGAAATGAACGGGCTAAGATCATTTAGATTATAGTCCGGCTTACTCGCAAGTACCAGTACTTCTCCAGTCTGTACATCGAGCGCAACGATGGCGGCTTTTTTTCCTTCAATCAGTTTTTCGGCTTGGACCTGAAGATCAATATCAAGGCTGGTCTGAATGGATTGGCCAAATTTTGGAAGGTGTTTATCTACAAGTTCAAATTGGAAGCCCATGGGGTCAACCCGCCAAATTTCTCTGCCGGGTGTTCCATCAAGTCGGTCGTTAAAGCTCAGTTCAAGCCCCGTTTTCCCTTTCTTTCCTTGAAGCCGGAAGGTTTTAAGATTTTGCCCGTTTAGCTCTCCTCCATCATCTTCTACTTCCTCGACAACTACGTACCCGAGACTATGCGAAGCCGCAGAATGATAAGGATAGTAACGAGTACTATCAGTGAAGATTTGGATGGGTGAATCAAGAGGCAGTTGATCAAGAAGCCTTGCATATTCTTTTGCGGTTAATTTTGGCACCAGTGCAAAGGGAAGCAGAAGTTTGTTGTTGAAATGTCGTTCAAATTTCTTGCGACTGACTACATTCTTCCTGCCTGTGATTTGGTTGATCTGATGAAGGTAGCGGCGAATTACCTTAAGCCTGGCTTCCCATTGAAGGTCGCTACTTTTGACAGATGTACGGCTGACAACTCCTTTCTCAAAAGTAACATTTAGAAATTTTTCAAATGTGAAGGTAACGCTTTGATCTTCCTCCTTCCTCTTGATAAATGTTCCGAGAACCTTTTCCACTTCGGTGTAGGTCATCTTATTCTGAATCTGTTCCCTCAAAGCGCGGGTGTCCCTTACATCCTTGAGATATTGAGACCGAAATTCTTTTCGGACTTGATCCAGGTATATGACTGCAGAGTGGCGAGACTGGTTGCCTACCAATAGTCTCCCTTCACGTTCGTGTATTTCTCCTCGCGGTGCTGGTTGGAGTATCCGCCGCTTGGTTTGCCTATTTTCTTTATCCCTGTACTCGTGCCTTTCCACGAATTGACGAAAGGCTAGGCTGGCAAGTAATAGGGTAAAGAAAATACCACAAATGCAGACGAGGGTAATAATTCGCCAGTTCGATGCCCTTTTTTTTTGCTGTCCACTCATGTGCTCCTTCCTTTTGCTTCAACAAATCTGGCTCGTGTCAGAGTTACCGCTTTTCTTTGAATATCCAAGAAATATAATCCAATCAGGAAGAGAAGAAGTTGAGAGAGAAAGAGTTGTAGAAGTATCAACGGAAGATGCCTGACAATAGATTCCGTAAGCCCAGAACTAAGGGAAATGTGAAGGAGGATTAGGGTTCCTAAGTTAAGAGTTTGTGCAAGAAGGATGGTTCCCAGCCCCCCTTTTTTATGTAGTTTACTTCTAAAGTGATGGAAGATCAAGTGAAGGGTGGGCAGGGTGAGAGTGAAGAATCCTTCAGGGACGGGTAACGCGGCATCATGGAAAAGCCCGGTTAGAAGGCATACTGTTAATCCTTGAAGATAATGGAGGTTTAGGCCCGCATATAGAACAAAAATGGCTGGAATAAGGAGCGTGATGGACCAACCAGCTAAATGGTGGTTGAGCTCGGTGAGAGCCAAAGAAAGGAATCCATTTGCCAGCATTGCAATGAGGAACCCTTTGTATTGGCGCAGAAGCATAACAAAAATTTATAATTTACAATACCATGGGGAGTTGAAATCTCATTGAGTGCGGAAGCAATTTTGAAGGCTAATTATTCATCTGGATGGGCACTAGTATCGCAACTTCATTAAGCCGATAAAGGTCCGAAGGGAAAACCACAGGCCCTTCTTTAAAAAGACCGTTTGAGGATTGTGCAAGTTGGTCAACCGTTCCAAGGTGCAACCCGCTGGGAAAAACACCACCAAGACTCGATGAGACCAATAACCCAGGGTTTTCCTTGGATAAATGGACACTAACAGGAACATTGCGTATCCGTCCCAATGGCGTTCCCATACTGGCACTTTGCCACCCTTGAATGTAAAGTGGTTGAGTATCTCCTTGAAATGTTGCAACCATTCTAAAGCTAGGACTAGTGACAAGACGGATGACTGATGTGCCCGCATGGACTGTTTGCACTTTTCCTACAATGCCGCCGGAATACACGACACCGGCTCCTTCCAAAATGCCGTCTTCACGACCTTTCCGAACGATCATTTCATGCCACCATGTACTGATCTGCCGATGAGTAATTCTTGCTATCTCATAGCGGAAATTAGGCTGAGCAGGGAGATCGAGAAGGGCTTCCAGGCGTTTTAATTCCAAGCGCAGAGATTCATTTTCCATTACTTGGAGACGATAGGCTCCGTTTAAACGTGCGAGGTCTCGACCCTCTTGAATGAGTTCGGCGTGACTTTCTGAGCGGTGTCCCCAGAAGTTTTGTAGATCTCGTGCCCATGATAGCGCTTCCCATGAGGGCGCCTGAAATTCATAGAAGCTTTTTCGAAGAGCTTTCTTGATGGGTATGGGCATAAGAATCCATACCAAAAAGAGGCCTAGTAATGGAAGTAAGGGCCTTAGGTTTGCAAGGGGTTTCCTGACCAAGGTTATTAATGTCCCTTCGGTTTGGCTTTTTACCTTAACTTAGGCGGAGATGTCCTTGATTAACCACTGAAGGTCCTGAAGGATTTTGCCTGTGCCACGGGCAACAGCTGTTAGTGGGTCATCTGCAACAAGAACAGGTAGACCAGTTTGTTCACTTATAAATTTGTCCAGACCACGAATAAGAGCCCCCCCGCCCGCGAGTATCATGCCGCGGTCTACTAGGTCTGCGGATAGTTCAGGTGGACAACGCTCTAGTGCTTCTCGTACAGTTTCAACAATCGCTTGGAGTGTCTCAAGGAGCGCCTCCCTGATTTCTTGTGATGAAATGTGGATGGTTTTTGGGAGGCCTGCAACTGAATCACGCCCTTTAACATCTATGGATTTTTCTTCTCGTAATGGGTGTGCGGAACCAATGGTTACCTTAATTTCTTCGGCCATCCGTTCACCAATCATCAGATTATAGGCTTTCTTCATGTAGTTGATGATGGAAGTGTCGAGCTCGTCTCCACCCACACGAATACTTTTGGTAAAAACCATGCCTGCAAGTGAGATTATGGCAACTTCAGTAGTGCCTCCGCCAATATCAATGATCATACTTGCTATCGGTTCATCTATGGGAAGTCCCACCCCGATAGCCGCGGCCATGGGTTCCTCGATCAGCACAACATCTCTGGCGCCTGCGTTAATTGCTGACTCTTTGACTGCTCGTCGTTCAACTTCAGTAATACCAGATGGAACTGCAATAACCACCCGTGGGGGTACAATCTTCTTATTTTTTTGTACCTTCCCAATGAAGTGTCGCAACATTGCCTCCGTAGTCTCGAAGTCTGCTATCACACCATCCTTCATCGGGCGGATGGCTTCAATGTTTCCCGGCGTACGACCGAGCATAAGCTTGGCGTCATCTCCAACTGCGCACACTTTGCGGTTGCTTTTTTGTATTGCTACAACGCTTGGTTCACTAAGCACGATTCCCTTGTCCTTTGCAAAGACGAGAGTGTTCGCTGTTCCAAGGTCAATGCCTATATCATTGGATAAGAAGTTCAGCACGTGTCTTTTTGCCCTTGTTTTCTCAGTGTATTTAGTTGAGTAAATCTAATTTCCAGAAAGGTCTTATTTTTTTAAAATCGTCCCTTGTCAAAAGATAAATTGTTCAGTGATACAGGAAGATTGGTTCCAGTTGCAGTTTAGACGTTTGATTTTACAGCCATTTTAAGGGGTTTTAGTTGCCTATTTAGAGAGACCAGCATTTACAAAAATATGTTCAGGTTTTCCTTGAATGCCTTGAACAGAATTTATGATGGCGAGGGCAACATTTGAATATATTGATGTTTATTGAGAAATTTTAATTAGGACATGCATTCCGGCGAGATTATAGCGGATTTAGGAATTCTTGCGGTACTGGGCATTTTGTCTGCAGGTGTTTGTCGATTATTGGGTATTTCGGGAATAATTGGATATCTTATTGCAGGTGTTCTGGCTGGACCTAATGCTCTGGCCTGGGTACACGCGATCGAAGTAGTAACCTTGGGTGAGTTGGGTGTAGTTTTCCTTATGTTTCACTTGGGAATGGAGTTTGATCTTACTCGGCTTCGAAAACTTTTGGTCCCGTCTGTTATTGCTGTAATATTTCAGACTGCAGGTATGTTGTTCCTTGGGTTTCAGGTGGCTCCCATGTTGGGGTTGAATGGGTTACATGGTTTTTTTCTTGGATCGCTCTTGGCTATTAGTTCCTCAATGGTCACGGTGCAGGTTCTGGAGGAGGCAGGGGAATCTAAGCTTGCAGAAGGTCAACTTGTGGTAGGGGTATTAATTCTTGAGGATATTTTAGCTGTTCTCTTGCTTGTTTTGCTTTCTGGGGTGGGATTGAAAGGGGTGCTTTCTTGGGGCGGGCTGTTTCAGGCGGTATTCCTTGTTTCAGTATTTGTTGCGGTATTTTACACGGTTGGCCGTTTTGTTATGCCCAGAGTCGCTGGCTGGTTTGCCCATCTGGGTAAAGCGGAGCTTCTAACTTTGTTTGCGACCTCATTGGCACTAGGGATGGGGTTGCTTGCCGCAAGATTTGAGCTCTCTCTCGCACTTGGAGCCTTTTTGGCAGGAGCCACTCTGTCGCAGACGAGTTTTGTAGATGAGATTGAAAGGCGAATGTTGCCAATTCGAGAACTGTCTGGAGCAATATTTTTTATTTCGATTGGCATATGTATTGATCCTTCGGGGATAATTTCCGAATGGCAACCGATTCTTGGGTTGGCTTTCGGAGTGGTTTTCGTAAAGGTGTTTACTGTGTGGTTGGGCCTTTTTCTCTCTGGGGAAAAATCGGAAACAAGCTTTCGGGCGGCTTCTGCAAAACCGCAGATTGGGGAGTTTAGTTTCGTTATTGCAGGACTTGGTATTTCATTGGGTGTCACAGAAGATCGATTAATGACACTAGCTGTCGGTATTGCCGTTATGACAATTCTAGCAACACCTTTGGTTCATCATAATGCCGGGAGAACTTGTGCTTGGCTTGGGCGTATTTTACCGCATGGGGTGCAGTGTTTTGGCAGAGTATACCATGATTTTGTAGATGCGATGCATGGTTGTTTCCGCCGTGCTTCTCTTCTTGAAGCGGCAAGGCCTTTATTTCTCCGCTCTGTTTTCTATTTCTTTTTGTTAAATGGCATATACGCTATTGGTTACATTCTTGCCGGGATGATTTTATCTGGAGATCGAGCGGTGGAAAAGGGCAGTTGGCAGGCATTGGTGATTTGGGCCATCGCAGGAGGTGTGTCTCTCCCGATTCTTATTGCGGTCATTTTTAATGTAAATCGGTTGATGCGCCTCATTGCCGAGCGGGTGCTTGGAGCTAAAGCCAGAAAGTCCTTTGGACGTGGTCGCCTGGCTATGCACTTCGAGGCTTTATCCACTTGTTTACTGGTGTCGGTCGCCGGTGGAGTTTTCTTCTCTTTTGCATCTCCTTACCTTCCAGAAGGTATGGCACTGATTTGCTATTGTACTATTTTGGTCCTTGCGGCGGTTTTACTTTGGCGGCGTCTCCTGAAGGTGAATTTTCAATTAGAGAATTTATTTCTCAAAGAGCTTGATGAGCAACTTACTCAAAAGGATAGGGTGCAACGGCATGAAGCCTTTCAAAAAATTGAAAGTTATCCTTGGCCGGTACAGGTGCAATCCGTTGAGATTACCATGGGAACCAATGCTGTCGGACGACGGATCTGCGACTTGAATCTGCGGCACTTAACGGGTGCTTCTATTCTGGGACTGGCCCGGGGTGGGGTAGTATCCTATGAGCTTTCTCCGGAGAGTACAATTTTTCCTGGAGATCGACTTTACTTGTTTGGAACAACTGCACAAACCATCCAGGCAAGCAAGCTACTAGAGATTTCTAATAATCCTTCCGTGAAACTACAGTCGGTTCAAATGGACTACCATATGGAGACGATTTTCCTGAGCCATGACTCTCCTCTTGTCGACACAACATTGGCCGGGTCCAATTTGCGCCAAAATCACGGGATAAACGTTCTTGCACTTCAGCGGGGAGAAACCCGTCTCGCGCCTCCGGATGGTGAAGAGCTTCTTCGAGAAGGCGATGTATTATATGTTTTTGGACGTAAGGATGCTATACTACTTTTATCTGATGTTAATTACCAGCCTATGGGAGATTAATATCAAGTGATTAAGCCGTACTTTCTTGTCAATTAGCCCTCGATACTCAAAAGACGTTGGTTTTTCTCGGTGGAACTTTTTACATCTTCACATCCATTTATTTATACTATATGCAGGAAATCTCTTTCTTAGCTATTGCTTCAAATATATGGAACTTGGTTTGTGATGATAGCATTTGTGAGTGCCAATTTTTTTAGGTGTGTGGGACATCACTTGTTCATAGGTAATGCAGATAATCCGTCAGGCCCCCTACAGTCCTTGATTTTTTACGGTTCTTCTTGGCATCGGAACCGCCTTGGTCTCTCTTAATCTTAAGCCGTCAAGCTTGTGATGTATAATTTCAAGCTATGAGGGGGACCGAATGCAGAACTTTCACAGACAGATAGAGTCTCAATGTATGTGTTCAGTCGCTTCTCTATGTCGTAAGAATTTAACTGGATGGACTGACTGGGGGTAGAGGCTCGTTAATGAGGCTAACTAATTTAGATTTGCTTACCAACTCTATTCCATCTCTTGTCTTGGCTACTATTCGATAAGTTCCTACATTTTCGTCTGTAAGTTCTTGACCAATATTAAAAACAGGCTCGTTGAGAGGACCAGCAACCTTTTTCCCATCTAGAAAAAATTCGTAAACTACATTTTCCTGATCGATATTCTCAATATTAGTCTGATTGAAATGTACCTCATAGCTATCGCCAACTATCATTATTAAAATTCCATCAAGTACTGGTCCTGGCGTCGGAGTTATGGGCGTCGGAGTTATGGGCGTCGGAGTTATGGGCGTCGGTGGTAGTAGCACAAGTTTTTGTTCCAGATTAACGATCTTGGTTTTGCTTATACTTTTTTCATTGGTCACCTTATTGATCACATCAATCCTGTACTCGCCACGATTTTCATCGGTAATCTCTTTCCCAATGTCAAATCTAGGTCGGTTTGAAGTATCAATCAAAACTCCCTCTAAATATAATTCATAGTTAAATTTATCTACAGTTGTATCATCCAATAGTTCAAGCTGAACGTACCAATTATCATCCGTGATTTCTGCATTTGTTACCACCACATCAGTATCCCTCTGCTTTATGACGCCTGCATCATCCACTACTATTTCGCTTATATCCAACTTTTTTATCTCAGTAAGGTCTGTCAATTTCTCTGTTATTTGCCCGTTTAAAACGTAAGTAGTTTTGCTTTTAAGTTTCCCGACAAGTATCTCGGCATCAAATTTTAGCCTAGCGCCAATTATATCATTATTTGGACCATCTGCATCCTTCTTCTCAAGACCTTGCGTTCCCGCTGAGGCGAGAGCTCGGCTGAATCCGTCTTGGGCAGCTTTGATTAGGGGATCAGGGTTGATGTTGTTTTTGTCTGCTTTTCCAAATATACTATCAACAGCGCCAGTCAGAACCGCCTTTGTCACGGCGGATGGATCGGATTGCCGGCGGATTGCCCCTGTTATAGCTCCTGTAGTAAGACCGGAAGTCACATCCCTGGCCATTGTCGCTGTGTTGGTACCATAATCAACCGCGGCGTCCATTGACGCGTTCATTGCTCCAAAAGCAGAGGCGTTTGCAACATCTTGCAAAGGAATCCCTATTCCGGCTGCAGTTTCTACAACAGCTTGCATTACTGCTTGGGAGACCATTTGGGCTGCACCTGCACTGTTCCCACCCTTGCGTGCAATGGTTGCTGCTGCTGCTTGAACAAGTCCCTCCGTTACTAACGCAGAAGCGTGCAATGGATTTACGCCCGATTTCAATGCCTGACTAATTGCTGCACCTGCCGTCCCTTTACTGACCGCTGCCATGAGTCCTCGTTGGTTGTATCCTGCAACCTTCCGCATAGCGGTGGATGCTATTGCTTTCATGCCCGCTGCAGTCGGTTTGGTTTTATCCATGACTACGCGAATAGCTGCCTCTATCAAGACAGCATCATTGCCTGTGTTGTCGAGAGCTTGACTGACGGCTTGTTCAAGATTCACCGTTTCCTGCCCATGCCCTGGTACCGCGATGCTAATTATGCTAAGAATTAGCACAAGTGCCGCTAGGCATAGACTCGATGGCTGAGGAATTTTTTTCATATACTGCATTTGCGCTTTCTACTTTTACAACCTTGCAGATAATTTTCCTCTACGCAATTTAAAAGGGTAACTTGAATTCCCTTTTGAATTTTTTGGCTGCCCGGGCTGGATTCGAACCAGCGGCCAAGTGATTAACAGTCACCTGCTCTACCACTGAGCTACCGGGCAATTGAAAAATTAAACTATTAAACATTTTAAAATATGGTAGCTTGAAAAAAGTCAATCCCGCTTCTGCCTTTTATTTTCATTTCTATTTTAGCAACATTTTTTTCTTTTTCTTCTTGGCTCAGTGGGTTTTTTTTCTATTTTACCTCTCCTCATTTTTTGTGACCACTTCTTTTTAACCTGCTTTCGAAAATTTATAATTATAATAGCATGGACTCAATTATCTTAAATACATCTAAGCGTGAGCAGGTCGGACGATCAGCATCTCGCAACTTACGTGCCAAGGATCTAATTCCTGCAGTAATTTACGGTCAAGGTGAATCCCGTATTTGTTCGGTATCCCGAAAGGATTTCGAGGAACTCCGGCGTAGTGCTGCGGGTGGCGCTTCACTTATTGAATTGAAGGAGGAGGGAGGAGCCACTGCTCTTACACTTATAAAAGATGTTCAACGGCATGCGATAACTCGTCAGTTTCTACATATTGATTTTCTTGAAGTAGCAAAGGATCGTGAATTTACGACAACGGTTCCTGTTAATTTAGTCGGGGAAAGTATAGGTGTGAAGCAGAACGATGGGATACTCCAGCAACAGATTACCGAGTTGACCGTACGCTGTAAACCTGCGGATTTACCCTCGGCATATGAACTCGATATCAGCGATTTAGACTTGGGTGACTCCCTATCTATCAAGGACATCGGCACCGAATCTGGCGTAGCCGTTCTTCAGGAATTAGAACTTACTGTCGTGTCTTGCGTCGGTTCTGCCCATGGGCGCGCTGAAGCGGAAGATGAATCTGAAGATGGTGAAGAGGGCGTTGACGGCGAAGGTGATTCCGTCGCAGAAGAATCCAGTGGAGAGGCGGGATCCTAGCTCCTGGTGCCTTAGGCCAATATTAATCAATTTATCAAAGAAAGGGGAAGCAATTATCGGGACAAGGAGTCGCCTATACCGGATGTGCAACCTTTAAATGTTATTATAGGATTGGGTAACCCGGGTGATTCCTATCGATTCACCCGACACAATATTGGGTTCCTCTTTCTTGATTTTCTTGCCGAAAAAGTTGGGGCAACTTGGAAAAAAGAACAACGCTTTGTTGCTGAAATTACATCTTTTACGCTTTCTGGACACAAATTACTTCTTGCAAAACCTCATACCTTTATGAACCAAAGTGGACAGAGCTTCTCAAGAATTATTAACTACCATCGGTGGCACCCTTCGTCTGCACTCATAGTTCATGATGAAATCAACCTGCCCCTTGGTGCCGTTAAACTTTCCAGCAACACAGCTGGTATCGGTGGGCACAATGGCATGGCCAGCATTTTTCGTTTTGATGGACACAATGCTTTGCGGTTACGTTTAGGCATTGGGCAAAAGAAACATCCCGATATGGATTTAAAGGATCATGTGCTTGGGCGCTTTTCTTCAGCGGATTTGAAGCAACTTCGTACACAAATGGGAAAATGGAAGGATTCCCTCCAGCTCATTGTTGACAATGGAGCGTCCTCTGCCATGAATTTTATTAATAGAAAAGACAAAACCAATGAGTAACATCGAACATCGTTCCTATCGAGCAACCTTCATTCTCGACAATCGTGAAAATAACGAGTCTGTTGACGAGATTATTACGCGCATCACCGAATCCATCAACTCCTTCGACGGTGAAGTTGATAAGGTTGAAAACCTTGGAGTTAAAGAATTCGCCCGTACTGCAGTACGCGATTTTCTCTCCGGCCCGTATGTGCAAATTGATTTTCGAAGCGGTACAAATGGACCTGTTACACTTAAAGAAAACCTGCATCTTGATAAGACGATTAACCGTGTGGTTATTACCTCGAACAATTAACCTCTGCCACCTATTCAATGTCCTTCAATAAAGTCATTCTTATGGGGAACCTTACACGGGACCCTGACTACCGCGTCACTGCCAATGGTCATCAAATTTGTAAGTTGGGAATAGCCGTTAACCGTCGTTACACTACGCAGAGTGGAGAACAGCGCGATGAGACCACTTTTGTTGATGTGGATTCATTTGGTCGCCAGGCTGAAACCATCAGCAAGTTCTTTTCCAAAGGCCGTGCCATTCTTATTGAAGGACGTCTTCGTATGGATGAGTGGGAGAATCAGCAGGGTGAACGTCGCTCCAAACTGCTTGTGCATTTAGAGACATTCTCTTTTGTGAACGACGGTCAAGGAGGAGGTGGTGGTGCTGCATCTCAAGGTGGAAATGCTCCGGCTAGACAACCCCAAAGCCAGTCAGATACTCCTGCTCCTCAAAATGCCACATCGGGAGATGACGAGGATGTACCTTTCTGAAGCCAAACCTCTAAAATAATAGTATCTTCCCTCTAATCTAAATCTTCTTTAATTTAACAACCTCAAAATATCATGGCTACCCAAGAAATCCTTTTACTGCAACCAGTGGACAATCTCGGGGCTGAAGGTGAGACTGTCAGCGTTCGCGCCGGTTTTGCCCGCAATTATTTGCTTCCCCGGAATCTTGCCGTTCCAATGAATCAGTCTAATCGGCGTTACATTGATTCTCTTAACCAACGACGTGCCCAGCGAGAATGTGACGAACTTGCTGAAGCTGAACGCACTGCTGCCCAATTAAAGAAAACGTCAATAGCAATCGCGGTTAAAACAGGCGAGGGAGGAAAGATGTTCGGTTCTGTTACAGCGCCAAGCATCGTTGACCGTTTAAATGAAGATGGCATTACCATTACTCGCAAACAACTATTGCTTGCTACTCCTATTAAAGAACTCGGGAAACATGTGGTTGAAGTCAAGTTGCATGCGGATCTTCAAGTGAAGCTGAATATGGAAGTTGTTTCTGAAAACCCTATAGAGGAAGACGAGGAGTAATTTTCTCTCCTGTCTTATTTTTCACCTTACCCTTACAAAAATGGCTCAGGCCGAACCTCTGCAGCAAACTCTGGAGCGGACGGCACCTCACGATGTCGATGCAGAGGAAGGACTTCTTGCAGCGTGTATCATTGAAGGTGGTCATGAGATTCTGACTGATTGCCTACAGCAACGAGTATCCACTGAATCTTTCTATAAACCATCTCACAGGCTAATTTATGAGGCCCTGTTGGATTTGGTAAAGCAGGACAAGGTTGAGGTTGATGAGATCATTCTTGCAGACAAGCTTCGGTCCATGGGACATCTTGATGATGTTGGCGGCATCGAGGGAATTAATCGTTTGACCGGTCGGATAGAGACCACAGTTCACGCAGCCTATTGGATTGAGATTGTTCTAGAAAAAGCATTACGTCGTAGCCTGATTAGCACATGCGTTAATGTCGTTGAGGACTGTTATGCGTCCGCAGGTGAGATAACAGATTTTCTTGAAAAGATAGAACAGAATATTTTCAACCTCAGGAATGATCAGGGTTCCACCTCAGCCCAACCCCTTCGTGATCCTGTAGAGGCTGCCAGCCAACTGATTTCTAGGCAAATTAATAAGGAGTCCTCTGCAGATGGAGTGATGACTGGTTTTAAAGACTTGGATGCGATGACTCAGGGTTTCCTGTCTGGACAGATGATTGTTCTTGCTGCCAGGCCGTCGGTGGGAAAAACAAGTTTGGCTATGAACTTTGCTGAGCATGCCATTTGTCCTCCTGGAATGCTGGAGCCAATACCAACTTTGGTATTCAGTCTTGAAATGACCTCTGAGCAGCTTGCATATCGTCTGGTATGCAGCCGTGCTCAAGTGGACATGTCTCGGCTGCGAGAGGGATTTTCACAACCGAAGGATCAGGCACGTCTTGCTCAGGTCGCCTCCGACTTAAAAATGGCACCTATGTGGATTGATGATGCATCCACCATCTCAATCTATGAGATGAAAGCAAAGGCACGCCGACTGAACTCATCATTAATTTCTAAAAAGCAATCTCCTCTGGGATTGATTGTAATTGATTATTTGCAGCTTATTTCGAGCGCTGATCGAAACTCACCGAGGGAACAGCAAATCTCGGAAATTTCTCGAGCGATCAAGGGAATGGCCAAGGATTTAAAGCTTCCTGTTGTCGTCTTAAGTCAATTAAACCGTGATATGGAGAAAGAGAAGCGGGATCCCAGACTTTCAGACTTACGTGAGTCTGGAGCAATTGAGCAAGATGCTGATGTAGTCCTTCTCCTTAACCGGCAGCATATGATTGATGAGATCAACGAAGGTGACGATGGGGATGGACAACATGCCCCAGGTCCCTTAGGAAATATAGATAAAATCAAACTGATTGTTGCAAAACAAAGGAACGGACCGGTCGGAGACGTTCTACTAAGCTTCCTGCGGCAATACACACGTTTCGAAAACTACGCACCCTGAGAACATAATAAAACCCATGGATATATTCAGGCTATTGCAACGGATTCTCATCCTGTTTTTCTTGATTTCTGCATTGAGGGGGCAGGATAATCCTCCGCCTATACCTGCTCCAGTTGAGTTGAAAATTAGTCGGGTAGATATACTTTACGAGGGACCTCAGTCAGTTAGCCAAGCTTACATTCTGGCGAACATACATCTTGCGCAAGATGGAGTTTTTACAGATACTCGTTTAGACCAATCCATTCGCGCGCTCTACCGAACAGGTTTGTTTGAATATGTTGAAGCATCTGTTGAAAAGACGGGTCAAAAGGAGATTGCAGTGAGTCTAAAGGTTCGACCGAAATTTCGAATTCTTGAAATCCTGTTCCGAGGCAATGAAAAAATAAAAACCTCAAGATTGATAAATGATGTCGAGGCACTGCCCGGTAAATTTCTTGACGAATTAACTCTAAAAAAGGATCGGGACACGCTGCTTGAACTTTATCGTAAAAAAGGCTACGCTAAAGTGGGTGTTGATTACGAAACCAAGAAAAATGGTGAGCAGGCAGTTGTCATTTTTCATATTGACGAGGGGCAGAAGGTCAAAATCAAGAAAGTCACATTTGAGGGTAATCGAAAAATCCGTGATGGCAGATTGCGGAAGGTTGTCGAGACCAAGAGATGGACACCTCTGTCTTGGTTTCGAGATACTGGAAAATTCAGAGAGGAGACGTTAGCAGAAGACATTGATAAAATCCGTGAATATTATAAGGAGCGCGGGTATCTGGATATTGAGATTTCCGAGAAGGATATAGACTTACAGTATCCTAAACCCGGAAAGCTTCTTTTGTCATTCATGGTCAAGGAAGGGCAACAGTATTCCGTTGGTGAAGTTGCTGTTGCAGGCAACTCCATTTTCACTGTGGAAGAAATCCGTGCCAGCATTCGACTGGAGAATGGAGATGTTTTTGTGCCGGGAGATGTGGAGGCTGATCGAGAGAATGTCCAGAATTTCTATGGACGACGAGGTTACTTGGACACATCTGTAAGGGCCGTTCGCAAGCCTAATTTGGACACTCGAGCGATTGACTTGATCTTTGAGATTCGTGAAGGAGAAAAAGTGCTCTTGGATTCTGTTGATGTACAGGGAAATACCAAGACGAAAACCAATGTCATCCTTCGTGAGCTTGCCTTGGCTCCTGGCGATGTCTTTGACCTTACGCGCATGGAGAGCAGTCGCTTCCGTCTTCTGAACACTCGTTTTTTTGAGGACGTTAATCTTGTCGATGTACCAACCGATGTCCCAGGGCGGCGCGACATGCGCATTACGGTAAAGGAATCTCGAACGGGTAACCTTACTTTCGGCGCGGGCTTCAGTTCTTTGGAAAAGGCAATCCTTTTTGCGGAGGTGACACAAGGTAACTTTGACCTCTTCAACTGGCGTTCTTTTTTTCAGGGAGATGGCCAAAAATTCCGACTCAGAGCTCAATTAGGTTCACGAAGCAACGAATTTGTACTATACTTTGAGGAGCCTTGGCTATTTGAGCAGCGGCTCGCTGGTGGGTTTGAACTTTACCGGAAGGAGTCCGAATTCTATGGGCCATTTTCTGAACGTCGTGCTGGCTTTGAGGTCTTTTTGCGTAAAGTTTTGTTCGAAATGGTGGAAGGTCGTTTTGGATATCAATTAGATCGTGTTCATATCTATGATTTACAGCCCTTTGCCTCCACTGTTATTCAGAAATCAGCAGCAGAAACTCCTATGCTCATTTCTAAGATTAGTGGCAATCTTTTGCGAGATCGCCGCCGGGGAAATATCCTTTTCCCTTCAGGTGGAAGCCGTGTCGAACTTAGAAATGAACTCGCAGGCACTATTTTTGGTGGTGATTCAGATTACTGGAAAACAGAACTTCGGACTGCTAAATTTATTCCAACTTTCGAGTCTATGGAACAGACTATTTCTCTTATGGGGCGGATTGGGTTTATTACTTCCCTCGATGATTCTGACAATGTCCCATTCTTTGATCGCTTCTTTCTTGGCGGGCCGTACACTCTGCGAGGTTTTGGGTATCGTGAAGTAGGACCTAAAGATATTAACGGAGAACCCGAGGGAGGGAACACATATGGTTTATTCAGCATCGAGTACACCTTCAAGATTGCCGATCCTCTACGATTTGCATTTTTCTATGACATGGGATTCGCGGAGAGTTCAGAATTTGATTTTAATCCTAGTAATTATAATTCTAATTGGGGTCTTGGCTTACGTATCATGGTTATGGGTGCTCCGCTTCGTTTGGATCTCGGCTTTCCTCTCGCAACTGATCAATGGAATGATCAGAGTCATGAATTTAACTTTTCATTCGGAACACGTTTTTAATCCATCTACACACCTCATTTATACCACATGAATAAACTATTCACTTCATTTATCCTACTTGCTTTCGGCTCCGTGCTTGGCCACGGTCAGGTGGCGACTAACCCCAAGGTTGTCGCCGTCGATGTTGAGCAGGTTCTCACGAACTATTCAAAATTTCAAGCGGCCCGTAAAAAACTCGATGCCTCCAAAGAAAATGCACAGCAGGAAATAGAGATTATGAAGGAGGAGGGCAAGGGCCTTGTTGATCGGGCAAAGGCACTTGAGGCTAAGATAAAGAATCCGGCTCTTACGCCTGCTGCTCAGGAAAAGTCTCGTCAGGAATTTGAGGTTCTTCGCAAACAGATTCAACAAAAGGAACGTGATTTGCTGGCATATATCCAGCGAACAGATGCAGTACTTAAACAGCGACTCAAGAGTATTTTGGAATTAAATATGTCCGAAATCCGCGATATGGTAGCTTTGGTTGCTAAAGAGAAGGGGGCAGACCTTGCATTAAATAAGTCTTTAAAAGATTTTGTTATCTATTCCGCTGATTATTTTGATGTCACGAAGGAAGTTTTGAATCGCCTTAATGCGGCAGGATCCAAGTAGAGATTCCTTTAGGTTCCTTCTATTCCTATAAGGTTTGGATTTGGTAAGCGCTGTGGAAATCTCCTTTACCCTCGAAGAGTTGGTCGGGATTTCGGATGATATCAAGGTCGAAGGCCACACAACGCACCCTATTACGGGAATTGCCTCACTTTCTGATGCGGTCGTTGGTGATTTGTCTTTTCTTGGAAACCCTAAGTATTCTGCAGATGTCAAAACCTCTAAAGCCAGTGTTATTTTCCTTCCGTTGAACTATGTCGGAAAAGCTAAAGATGGACAAGCATACCTACGTACAGCAACCCCTTCTCGGGCACTTGCAATTCTAACTTCTAATGTGGAGCAAAAGCTCTGGCCTGAAGTTTCACCAGGAATTCATCCCTCAGCAGTAGTTCATGAAAGCGCAAATGTAGATGCAAGCTCTTACGTGGGTCCGAACTGCGTAATTGAGGAGGAGGTGATCATTGGTGCGAAAACATTTCTCCAATCAGGCATCTATATTGGCCGGCATGTTAAAGTCGGAAAAGGTTGTCGCTTACTTGCAAATACAACGGTTCAGGACTACTGTGAGGTTGGGAGCGGGGTTATCTTACAATCTGGTTGTGTCATAGGTTCCGATGGTTATGGTTATGAGACTGAGCATGGTTGCCACATGAAAATTCCGCAGATTGGACGAGTCGTTTTGGAAGATAATGTTGAGATAGGGGCCAACACAACGATTGATCGCGCACGATTTAATGAAACCCGAATTGGTTCCGGAACTAAAATTGATAACCTAGTGCAAATTGCCCACAATGTTCATACTGGAGATAACTGCCTCATCGTTGCTCAAGTTGGAATTAGTGGTAGCACCGTGCTCGGTAATAATGTTGTGATAGGAGGACAGGCTGGATTAGCGGGACACCTTACTGTCGGAGATGGGGTTTCCATTGCAGGTGGTAGTGCACTTTTACGTAATTTAAATGGCGGGGAAGTTGTTCGAGGGTCCCCAGCTTTTCCAATAAACGATTATCAACGAATGATTGTCCTTCAAAAACGCTTGCCCGAATTCTATAAAAGGTTGAAAACTTTGGAACAAATTTACGTTTCTCCTGATAATCCATGAGCCAGCATGAACTTAAAATCTTTTCAGGTACCTCTAACCGTGCTTTGGCGGATGAGATTTGTGAATATATCCGAACACCATTGGCTGAGGCCACGGTAACACAATTTCCTGATAACGAAACCTTTGTAAAAATTAATGAAAATATTCGGGGTGCCGATGTTTTTATAATTCAGTCTACATGCCCTCCTGCGAACCATCATATCATGGAAATGTTGATCATGATTGATGCCGCTCGTCGCGCTTCAGCTCAGCGAATCACTGCCGTCATTCCTTTTTTCGGTTATGCTCGTCAGGACCGGAAGGATCAACCCCGAGTACCGATCACCTCCAAGCTGGTTGCCAACCTTCTTGTAACTGCCGGTGCGAATCGGGTGCTAACCATGGATTTGCATGCTCAGCAAATTCAGGGATTTTTTGATATTCCTGTTGATCATCTCTACGCTTCACCAGTTTTCTCTGATTATTTAAATCAGTTTCAGACTGAAAATCTAACAGTGCTTTCACCAGACGTTGGCGGAATGAAAATGGCTACTGCTTATGCAGATATTCTTGATTGCCCCTTTGGTCTAGTTGCTAAAAGGAGACATAATGCGACTACTGTCGAGGCTTTCAATTTGGTTGGAGATGTTGAAGATCGAGATGTCCTTCTTGTTGATGATATGACTGAGACCGCGGGTACGCTTATGGCAGCAGCTACGTTAGCTCGCAACAAAGGCGCCAGAATGGTAAAAGCGCTTGTAAGCCACGGCGTTCTTAACGAGATGGGGCATCAGAGGCTCAAGGATGGTGCTCTTGACGAACTAATCACCACTAACTCTGTTCCCGTTACTTCAAGAGGTCTCCCAATCAAGGTTCTTAGTGTCGCGCCTTTGCTCGGAGAAGCTATTTTACGTATTCATAACCATTCGAGTGTTACCAGTCTCTTCGATATCAAAGGATTCTAGAGTGATGTTTTGACAATACCACAATTCACAATCGCTTGATCTAAAGAGAGTTACTCCTCGTACATTCACCTATTGTGTAATCTTTTCCGTGAAATGAAGAAACTACTGATCGCATCATTTTCTGCCACTTTACTACTCGCTATAGCTTTCATCTTATCTGTTGTTGCCAGAGATGAGTCTGAAAAAAACACTCCTCAACTCAACACAGACTCTGCTCCCCCTGATCGAACAAATCAAATTCGTATTTCTAGCTATGCAGACGTTCTTGATAATGTAACACCGGCAGTCGTCGGAGTTTACACAAGTCAAGTAATTGCCTCAGGTTCTAATTCTCGTTCTCAAAGTCAACTAGAGGAATATCTTCGTGATTATTTTGGCCTTCCCGGCCAAAGACGTTCGGACCCTGGGCAACAACGCAAAGTTCCATCTGGTGTTGGCTCGGGAGTTATTGTAAGCCCTAATGGATTCATCCTGACTAACAACCATGTGGTTTCTCAACAGGGTTCGATTGTGGATGAAGTTGTTGTTAAACTAACAGATGGTCGTGAATTCGAAGCCAAGGTTGTCGGTGCAGATGCACCTACGGATGTTGCCGTTCTCAAGATTCATGCGCAAGACCTTCCTGCCGCAACGCTCACGAATAGTGATCACATGCGTGTCGGTGATATTGTGTTTGCAATCGGGAACCCCCTTCAGGTTGGCACTACTGTAACAATGGGAATTGTCTCTGCTACAAAGCGAACTAATCTTGGCCTTCTTGGTC
>Ga0209660_1000153_pt1:40000-42455 | contig 42455 bp, 35 predicted proteins | sample SaaInlV_100m_DNA_2_FD_184659 | JGI IMG/M metagenome (GOLD analysis project Ga0209660, IMG submission 184659) | Marine microbial communities from expanding oxygen minimum zones in the Saanich Inlet - SI072_LV_100m_DNA (SPAdes) (version 2) | ecosystem: Environmental > Aquatic > Marine... | reverse complement strand
GGCCGAGCCATTGGCCGAGCCATCCCCATTGCGGTGGGTGATAATTATAAGGGATACAGATTGGTGGGCACGGTTAAGGAGATGTTTGAGGAGCATGAGTACGCAGACGGAAGGAAGTTTAAGGTTCTCGGACGAGGTGCTCTTTTCGATGACGATCAAAAGCAGGCATTGGCAGGAAGTTTTGCTGCAGAGAAACTGGGGCTTAAGGTAGGTGACACCTTCCAGCCCTACCATGGTCTGACATATGTCGAGGAAAGCCAGCACGAGGATCTTTACACGGTAACGGGGATACTTGAACAATCAGGGACTCCCGCTGACAAAGTGATCTGGATTCCTCTTAAGGGGATTCAGAATATGGACGGACATCGAGAGGAAACACGGGGTGATATCAGCGCTCTCTTGATTAAATTAAAGTCGAAAACTGCGGTAGCTATGCTCGACCCCATGTTCAATCGGCAGGGAAAGGATTATACATTTGCACAGATTATCCCTGTAATGTCTCGTTTCTTCCAGAAATTTGGCTGGTTTGAGAAGGTTCTAGAATTAGTTGCCTACATGGTCGCTTTGTCTGCCGCGGGTTCAATTTTGGCAATTTTGTACAATTCGATGCATGAAAAACGGCGGGAAATTGCGATCCTTCGTTCATTGGGAGCAAGACGAGGGACACTCGTTATGATTGTCCTGTTTCAATCGATGGGAATTGCTGTAGCAGGAATTGGACTTGCCTTTGTTTTTTTCTCCGGAGTGGCCCTAGTCGCTGCCGGAATTGTGCGGAATGAAACTGGTGTTGTCCTCGATTTATTTACGTACCACGAGGTTTTTATTTGGGTGCCAATTGGTATGCTATTATTGGGTTTTTTCAGTGGGTTGATCCCTGCTGCAAAGGCTTACCAAACTGAAGTCTCACGTAATCTGACACCAACTACTTGAAAATATTTGTTATATTTACCTACATTGGGCCAATTATCATTACTAGTATGAAATTAATTATTAGAGGGGTACTAATCTTTCTCTTGTTTGTTCTTGTCGCTGGTTGCGGTGATAATGACAATACCCATCATCATTCTGGCGGTCATGTCCACCCGGCACCACATGGAGGAACCCTTGTCGAACTCGGTGAACATGCTTTTAACCTTGAATTTTTGTTGGATAGGCAACTTGGAACCCTCCGCCTATATGTATTGGGAGCACACGCTGAAAAATTTATTCGCATACAGGATGAGAAGCTTAATGTGATTTTAACATCTGAAGGGGAAACCCATAGCATAACTCTTGATGCCATGCCCAATGAATTAACCAAGGAGGTGAAAGGGGACACATCCCATTTTTTTGGCTCGATTGAATGGCTGAAAGGAAAGAAGTTTATTTCTGGCGTAATGCGCTCAGTTAAGATTCAGGGTAACACTTACGAAGAGGTTTCATTTGACTTACCGGTGCACGGTGAACACCCTTAATTAGCTACCTCACTTAGTTAATAATGAAGCTTTGTAAAATATTTGTTCTAGGGCTTCTGGCAGGCTTTTCCGTTTGTACTGCAAATGATCAGCCCAAGACACCAATCCCGCAAACAACAGCAACTCGGGGGGGGATCAAGGCCTTAAACTTCAAGAATCTAGCTGGTTTTAAATACGAGTATCCTTACGAGGAACCAAAGGGCAAACCCTGGGAGATTCAAGCTCAGTTTGAAAAGCGTGTACCTGAACATATAAGAAAGCTCAATGGGGTGCAGGTTGCCTTGAAGGGTTTTATGCTTCCAGTTGAAACAAAGAAGGACCGTGTTACCAAGTTTCTACTCATGGCCGATCAATCCAGTTGTTGTTTTGGTAAGATTCCTGAGCCTAATGAATGGGTTGTCGTGGACATGACGGTCAAGGAAGGCGGACCTATCCTTATGGACCAACTTGTTGAGATTGATGGCCAAATTGAAGTTGAGGAAAAGTGGGAGGAAGGATTTTTTGTCGGTATTTACCATGTTTCAGCTAACACCGTTCAAAAATCCAAGTGAAACGTCCACACGAAGACCCCTTTTCGCTTTGAGGCCAATAGCTTCATTTTGCTTAGCATCTCTGCGCTTTGTTACCTACATATTCCTCACGATTCATTTTGCCCAGACGCATCCCTGTCCGCTTTCCGCTAAGACCTCAAAGTGCCATACCTGCAATACCCTTTTAGTTGGGAAATTTATTCGGGCCGGATTATACAAGCTTCACCCCAGGTGCTTTAAGTGTGCGCATTGTAATCAACTAATCTCTGCTGAATTTCGCCAGAAGCAATCCCGGTTCTTTCACCCTCATTGTTTTAAAAAAATCCAGGGACTAATTTGTCACCACTGTAACAAGCTTCTCCCAAACACATGGATTGATTACAAGGGAAGTAAGTACCATGAGACTTGCTATCGAATTCATATTCAACCGCATTGTGACGTTTGCCAAAGAGCGATTAAAAACCAATTCAC
>Ga0209660_1000153_pt1:0-35000 | contig 42455 bp, 35 predicted proteins | sample SaaInlV_100m_DNA_2_FD_184659 | JGI IMG/M metagenome (GOLD analysis project Ga0209660, IMG submission 184659) | Marine microbial communities from expanding oxygen minimum zones in the Saanich Inlet - SI072_LV_100m_DNA (SPAdes) (version 2) | ecosystem: Environmental > Aquatic > Marine >... | reverse complement strand
GATCGGGACTAAGCGTTATACCGAAATTGTGGGCTCCTTCGGGAGCAGTAGGAAAGCGTTCCTGCAGGGACGAAGCCATCTCGCGAGGGGTGGTGGACCGGCAGGAAGTGAGTATCCAGGCTTAAGTAACGATAAATCCGGTGAGAATCCGGATCGCCGAAAGGATAAGGTTTCCTGGGCTAGGTTCGTCCGCCCAGGGTTAGTCGGGAGCTAAGGCGAGGCCGTAAGGAGTAGTCGATGCACACACGGTTAATATTCCGTGACCAATTATACAACTATCTTAGAAGGGACGGAGTCAAGCGTCGCAATATCTAATTACTATTGTGAGGACAATGCTACGGCAGCGTTCGTATGCGATTAATGACTTCCAGGAAAAGCTTCTTTGTTAACTATGTAGATTGCCCGTACCGCAAACCGACACAGGTATCCGAGATGAGTATTCTAAGGCGCGTGGGTTAAACCTCCCTAAGGAACTCGGCAAAATAGCCCCGTATCTTCGGTATAAGGGGTGCCTACTGCTTGCAGTAGGCCGCAGTGAAAAGGGCCAACCGACTGTTTAGCAAAAACACAGCTCTCTGCTAAGTCGCAAGACGACGTATAGGGAGTGACACGTGACCAATGCGAAAAGGTGAAACCCGGTTGTTCACGCTTCCGGACTAAGCCCTCGTGAATGTCGGCCGTAACTATAACGGTCCTAAGGTAGCGAAATTCCTTGTCGGGTAAGTTCCGACCTGCACGAATCGTGCAACGAGTTGGCCGCTGTCTCGGGGAGGTGCCCAGTGAAATAGTAGTCGCGGTGCAGATGCCGCGTACCTGCAGCAGGACGGAAAGACCCTATGGACCTTTACTGTAAACTGGTATTGGCATCTGATCTTTAATGCGTAGAAATAGGCGGGAGACGTTGAATCCTCACTTCAGGGTGAGGGGGAGTCACAAAGTGAAATACCGTCCTTTTTTGATTAGGTTTCTAACCCTGAGCCCGTCAGCCGGGCAGGGAACAGTGCTAGTGGGTCAGTTTTACTGGGGCGGTATCCTCCCAAAGAGTAACGGAGGATTGCGAAGGTTCTCTCGGCCCGGTTAGCAATCGGGCGAAAGAGCGTATGGGTATAAGAGAGCTTAACTGTAAGACATACAAGTCGATCAGTTGCGAAAGCAGGCCCAAGTGATCCGGTAGTTGAATGTGGAATTGCTATCGCTTAAAGGATAAAAGGTACCCTAGGGATAACAGGCTGATCCCGCCCAAGCGTTCACAGCGACGGCGGGGTTTGGCACCTCGATGTCGGCTCATCACATCCTGGGGCTGGAGAAGGTCCCAAGGGTTCGGCTGTTCGCCGATTAAAGTGGTACGCGAGCTGGGTTCAGAACGTCGTGAGACAGTTCGGTCCTCTATCCGCTGTAGGCGTCTGGAGATTTGAGGGGTTCATTCCTTAGTACGAGAGGACCGGGAATGACGTGCCTCTGGTGTTCCGGTTGTCAAGAGTATTGGCATCGCCGGGTAGCTAAGCACGGAAAAGATAAGCGCTGAAAGCATCTAAGCGCCAAGCTCCTCCCAAGATGAGATCTCCCTAAGGATCCTGGAAGACCACCAGGTTGATAGGCCAGATGTGTAAGTGTCGAAAGGCATTTAGCTTACTGGTACTAATGATCCATTTGTGTTTGCCTAATCTGCCTTCGGTTTCGATTTTAATTAAGCGCACGCTTTGCAAGTATATCTACATTAATAACGTTAAGACTGAAATTTCCTAAAACTGAGATGCTTCATTGGCAACAACGACGATACGAAGCATTACTCTGGAAGACATTCTGGCTTCCATAGGTGAGGGGAAACACCCGTTCCCATTCCGAACACGCCGGTTAAGCCCTCAATCGCCGATGGTAGTGCGGCCAAGATGCCGTGTGAGAGTAGGTTGTTGCCAGGTTTATGGCCCACCCAATCCGAAAGGATTGGGCGGGCCTTTTTTTTTAAAGTTAGATCAGTACTCTAAAAGAATTACATATCAAAGTTTTCACCCAGATATAATTTTCGACTCTGTTTATCATTTATTAGGAAATCACTTGTTCCCTCAGTTAGAACTTTTCCATCGTATAGCAAGTAGGCTCGGTCCACGACACTCAAGGTTTCTCGAACATTATGATCCGTTATCAGGATACCGATTCCTCGATCCTTTAACTGGCAAATTATTTTCTGTACTTCTGCTACACTAATTGGATCAACTCCACTAAAAGGTTCGTCCATCAATAGAAATTTTGGATTACAAGCTAAGGCTCGAGTAATCTCCAAACGTCTTCTTTCCCCTCCACTTAGTGTATAGGCTTTTTGTTTGGCAAGATGCAGTAAATCGAGATCCTCCAGATGTTTTTTTACAGTTTCCTTTTTCTCTTTTCTGGATTTTTTTAAGGTTTCAACGACAGCTCGAATATTATCCTCAACGCTTAACTTACGGAATATTGACGCATCTTGTGGAAGATAACCAATTCCCTTTCTTGCTCGTTTATGCATAGGCATTCTGGTGATGCTTTTCCCATTTAGGAAAACCTTTCCGTGAGTATTTTTGACCAAACCAACCACCATATAAAAAGTAGTGGTCTTCCCCGCGCCATTGGGTCCGAGAAGACCTACGATTTCTCCTGCATTTAGTTTGATATCCACTCCACGCACAACTTCTTTCCGACCAAAGCGCTTGATCAGCCCTTCTGTCCGGATCGTGAATTCATCCGTGCTCATAGTTTGTATTCTAATGAGTTACGGCTCGAGCGTGGTTTTTTCTTTCCCTCCAATTCCTAGATCAGGAATCTTCGGTAAAATTAATGTTGGCCGTTGCCCAGGTCCCTTCTCAATCAAAGCTTTCTGTTCACCCTGTAGGAGGGTTATTCGATATCCGGCTAGAACCCCATCCTTACTGGTTACCTTTGGGGAATCCATGAGAACCACTTTTCCGGTCTGTGGCAGTATTTCAGCTTTTCCTGCTGTTGCCACCCGCTCTTCTTGAACCAATCTTACATTTCCGCTAGCCAAAATCTTTTCAATTTTACCAAGGGATGCATTTTCCTCTGTGGGATTTTGATTTTCGTTAGTCTTATCTTGATCAGTTTTGGATGTGTATACTTCCAACCGATTGCAGGTTGCCATCATGTTTGTGGCTCGTATTTCAACATTTCCTGTAAACAGGAAATAGTTCTCTTTTTCTCGACTGACCATTTCAAATTCATCACCAGTTATCTCTGTATTCCCATTTTGAGTGTTTGTTTGTTGAGCGGGGGTTGCTTCCTGTCCCTTACAGATTAAAATAGCTGTCGCCAGCAGGATAAAACTTTTAAAATAATTTAACGTTTTCATTGAATGTAACTTTTACCTCTTTCTTAATTTTAATAGTCCTGCTATTGCCGTTCCATTCCCATTGTTTGCCAGTGACACTGAAGTTGTTTCCTCGAATTCGAAGTGATTCATGACCTTGAGCACGATTTTCCTTAATGAAGAATAAGGCTGCCGGACTATATAGGTCTGTCTCAATTCGGCGATCCCCTTGGCCCGAAAGGACCTGAAGGTTCATACTTTTAACTTCAGCATTTTTCTTATCCAGGTACTGAAGTTCTGAACCCTTCAAAATCCAAGAAGGGAAGCCGTCATTGCTAAATCCCGGGATTGTGAAATTTTGCAATGGGGCATCCAGAGATATTTGCCCGGCCATTAAAAGTGGACACCCAAGAAGTATCAATGTTCGTGCCAGATGGCGAAAAGTATATCGCTCCATGTTTATTTCCCCTACATCGATGAGGAAATGAAAATGGGGAGAAGTGGCAAGCCCCTTCAGTTCTTACTTAGCATTTCCAGGATTTGATAACTTCTGGCGACCATTTCCCTCGGATCCTCCAGCATATCTCCTGTGGCGAGGGCATTATCAAAAATTTGTTCAATAACAAGATTGGCAACTTCCTCGTTTTCTGTCCGGAGTCCTTGCAAGTTTAATATTAGTTTGTGACTGGGATTTATCTGGAATTTAACGGGAGGTATTGCGGGTATTGCTTGATCACCCTCTTTATTCATTGCCTGCATCATTCTACGCATATTAGCGGTCATTGACTTATCTGCATTCATTATGCAGGCCGGACTACCAATTAATCTATCACTAGCTTCCACAGAAGATACTTTCTTGTCCAGTTTCCCGCTGATCCATTCGCAGAGAGATTTGGTTGTTTCCTCGTCCAGACTTTCGCCTTCAGGTTCTGTATCAAGTTTTTGTAATTTTACTTCTTCAGAGTCGCCGGAAAGAAGTTTCTTTTCCTCAAACTTGCCAAGATCTCGCAAGATGATCTCATCCGCTTCCTCTAAAAGGTATAGTACTTCTACGTTCCTCGCTTTAAAAGCATCCAGAAATGGTCCTGCTTCAATGGAGACCCTGTTTTGGCCAAATAGATAATAGATATTTTCCTGATCTTCAGGCATTCTTGATACGTAGTCTGCAAGACTGGTCAATTTGCCCGAATCGGTGTAGGAAGATTCATAGCGAAGTAGTTTCCCGAGTTTATCGCGGTTGCCATAATCAAGGTGAATGCCTTCTTTAATGAAGATACCAAACTGATTCCAGAAAGTTTCGTAGGTCTCTGGCTTCTTTTTTGCGGTATCATTGAGTAATTTGATTAATCTTTTGGTAATCAGGGAGTTGAGCTTTTGGATTAGAGCGCTGTCCTGCATTGTTTCTCTAGATATATTTAGAGGCAAATCAGCACTATCAACCACTCCTTTAAGGAACCTTAACCAATCGGGAAGCAGACCCTTCGGTTCAGAGTCGATCATAACCTTGCGACAATGCAGGGCAACACTCTGTTCCATTTTCCCAAATCCGAATCGTTCTGTATTTTCTTTTGGAATAAATAATAGTGCATTAATCGATATGGGGGCATCTGCATTGAAATGCATCCGAAGAAGTGGTTCGTCAAAGGCGTTGGACTGGAACTTGTAGAATTCCGTGTACTCTTCATCCTTTATCTCACTTTTGTTGCGCAACCAAATAGCATCAACCGTGTTTACTCTTTCACCGTTCAAGTTGATGGGAAATTGTACAAAACTTGAATATTGTTTGATGATCTGTTTGACGCGATCCTCGCCAGCAAAATCCTTGCAGTCCTTTTTTAAGTGGACGACAATCTTTGTCCCTCGTCTTTGGCCTTCAGACTCGTCGATCGTGTAGTTTCCTGCCCCTTCACTTTCCCAGAGAAATCCAGGGGCTTTGGAGTCCCAGGAATGAGTGTAGACCTTCACCTTGTCGGCAACCATAAAAGTGCTGTAAAAGCCAACGCCAAACTGACCAATTAGATTGTCCTTAGGGTCGTCACCATCTTCCATTGTTTCCAAGAACTTCTTTGATCCTGAATGCGCAATTGTGCCAAGATTTTCGACGAGTTCATCTCGTGTCATTCCGATTCCAAAATCTTGAATTGTAAGTATCCCTGCTTTATCATCTGTTGTTATATTAATCTCCAGAGACAGATTGTCATCATGTATCTTTTTTTCTGTAATCTGTGTGTGCCTAAGCTTTTCCAAGGCGTCTGAGGCATTGGAAACCAGTTCCCTGACAAATATATCTTTGTCGGTATAGAGCGAGTTGATTACGATATCCAGTACACGCTGGGTCTCGGTTTGAAATTCGTGAGTTTCTGACATGGTTTCTTAAATATTATTTTAATTGGCTGGTTATAAAAAAAGGCTCCCTAAAAAAATCAAGCTTAGCTATGAAGCGGATGTCAGTAATTCTTGAAGGCCTGTAAAGTATATCCCCAACATGATCCATAATGGTATTGTTAGCACTGAAAAGAAAGTAGTTCCCATGATTATTTGTAAAGCAGTGTTTGGAGATCCCCCATAATGCTTAGCAATTACAATAGGGAATATTCCACAAGGCATCGCGGCCTCGATAATAAGGACGGCCTTTAGTTCTGGTAGAACAGGAAGGAGAACTGCCATGATTATGAATGTAGATGGCAGAAATAATTGTCGGACACAGCAAGCTACAGTGATCTGATGCATGTACTTTCTTATATTTAAATTTTTCAAATTATCAAATAGTGTAGCTCCAATCAGTATTAGACCTAGGGGAATTGCGAACTGCCCCATGACATCAAGCATTTTTATACTTTCTGGGTTTATGCGGTTTGCGCCCCCAGACCAGTTTAATACCAATGCTATTGTCACTGCGATTATCGGTGGGTTTACTAATTTCTTCCAATCCAGTTTCTCTTCGCCTGATGTTAGGTAAAGAATTCCAATTGACCAGATTGCGACTTCCACGCCTACGACAAAAACCAGTAGGATCCCGAAGGTTTCCTTTCCAAAAAGCGCGTCTGCAACTGGAAATGCAAAATAGCCATAGTTGAATATTCCCGTGGTGAAGATAAATGTATTTCTTTGTCGTGGGTTTTCAAATGTTATCAATCTTGCGGCTAGGGAAGATACAATTTGACCGAATGCCAGTGCAAGAAAACCGATTGAAATGATCGTTAGCAGCAAAGATGGGTCATCTGCCAAGGCCTTATTTCCCACTACGTTTTTAATAATTAGGCATGGGTAAAAGAACCAGATAACTGTTCGCAAAAGCATTATGTCCCATTTGGGTTTTAGCAGTGCAAATTTCCGCAGGATCATGCCCGTTAGGGCCCACCCCACAATCACCAGTAGGGAGAGAAACACTTTATTATAAGGAAGCTCTGGCATAATTTGTATTGAGGGTCGTCTTTCTCCTGAGTTGCCTTTGGGAAAAAGGGGGGCATCCTTTTCTCCCTTTTATTTCTTATGGCAAGAGAAATCAACGTGACCAAACGTGCAACCGTGCATACTCTTGGGTGTCGGCTTAATCAGTCCGAGACTAATTTGATTCGTGATCAGTTGGTTGATCATGGCTATGAGATTGTACCTTTTGGCGCAAATGCAGATCTTGCTATTATCAATACTTGTACCGTCACGAGTTCTGCGGACTCTAAGTCCCGCTATGCCATTCGTCAATTTACCCGCCGCAACCCACATGCAATTACTGCTGTTGTTGGTTGCTATTCCCAGATGGGCTACAAGGAGATTTCCCAGATCAAGGGAGTCGACCTAATTATTGGAAATCATGACAAATTGAACGTTCTTGATTATATTGGAGAAGAGAAGAATGAAGTCCCTGTGATCGTTCGGGATCAAATGGATAGAGAAGACTTTACGATAACTATTGCAGGAGACCTTCCCTTTACGCAACGGGCTAATCTCAAGATTCAGGATGGCTGTGATTTCATGTGTACTTTTTGTATTATTCCGTTTGCTCGTGGACGGGCGCGTTCCCGAGATTTTCAAAACCTAATTGAAGAAGCCCGTAATTTGGTTGCCCGTGGTGTACGCGAACTGGTTCTCACCGGAGTCAATATTGGGACTTATCATCATAGCGGGAAGCGTATTATCGATGTAGTTGACGCTCTTGATGCCATTGATGGGCTTTCCTGCATACGTATCTCAAGCATCGAGCCAACAACTATTCCAGAATGCCTTCTTGAGAGGATGCGAAATCCATCTCACTCATTATTGCCTTACCTTCATATTCCCTTGCAGGCTGGTTCAGATCATATACTCAGCGCCATGCGTCGCAAATATAAGATACAAGAGTTTCTTGAGTTTTTGGCCAAGGCAACAGCGATCGTACCCGACCTCTGCATCGGAACCGATATCATGGTTGGTTTCCCGGGGGAGACTGTGACTGATTTCGAGCAGACTTGTAATGTTTTCTTGGAAGCCCCTTTTGCCTACTGTCATGTTTTTACATACTCTGAACGCGGCGGGACTATTGCCGCCAAGCGTGCGGATCATGTCCATCTTTCTGAACGCAAGCGCCGTAGCGCTCATCTTCGCCGCCTCAGTGCGATGAAGCGCCATGATTTTCATAATTTATATCTTGGCCGAGAATTGTCTGTTCTTTTCGAGAATAAGCGAGAGGGAACGTGGCCAGGATATACGCCTAACTACATCCGGGTTGTAATTCCCTCTGCTGGGGAGAATTTAGCAAATCGTCGAGGCATGGTGCGATTGGATGCAATCAGTGCAGACTTCGTTGATGGAACTCTGATTGAAATGATTGATTGATTCATTTAACCGAATTCGCACACCACATATGTTTTATCTCCACCAGTTTATACACTCATCAATATGAATTCCCCGGACAAACTACTTTTATGGGATATCGATGGAACAATAATTGAGACCAAAGGCGCTGGAGAAACTGCAATGAATCGCGCCTTCAAGGAGGTCTTCAACTTGGACGCTGATCTCTATGCGATCGATTACTCTGGACGTACAGACCCTCTTCTTGGTCGGATGCTCTGTGAGTTTTATGGAATTCCTGACTCGCCAACCAACAATCAAGCTTTTGTTAATGCCTATGTGCGGAATCTTTCTGCAATCCTTGCTGAATCCCCTGCAACATTGCTACCTGGTATGCCTGTCTTGGAAATACTGGCAAACCGAAGTGACTGCCTCCAAGGATTGCTTACTGGCAACGTTCAATCAGGAGGGAAGTGTAAACTGGAAAGCGTGGATGCCTGGAAATTTTTTGCATTCGGTGCATTTGCAGATTACTGCTATGACCGTAACGAGCTTGGTCCGAAGGCGCTTGAAATTGTTAAGGATGATTTCGGTGTGGCATTCAATCAGGAGCAAACTTTTGTCATTGGCGATACTCCACGTGATGTAGAATGTGGTCAACACATTCAGGCCCAAACCATTGCCGTTGCCACAGGTAAATATTCATTAGGTGAACTTGCTGAGTCTGAACCGGATTTCCTTTTCGAAGACTTGTCTGACACCGAGGCCTTTCTCGCGGTTCTCGATTAAAGCTTTCTTCTTAGATGGAGGCAATTGTTTGGAAGGATGTTTTACATCAGTCTCGGCGCTTGATCGTCCCATCCTGAATTTTCTTCATGTAGCTGTCCAGTTCCTCGCGAGCTTTGGGCATGAGGATATAGAGCCCGATTACGTTTGGGAAGCACATGGCGAAAATCATGGCATCCGAGAAACCGATAACATTATCGAGTGTCATGGCGGCACCGACAACGATGAATAAGCAAAATATGAACTTGAAAATCAGTCGTGATTTTTCGCTCCGACCAAACAAATAAATCCAGCTTTGCTCCCCATAATAGGACCAGGCGATCATTGTTGAGAGGGCGAACAAAATGACAGCCAGTGCAAGGATGAGCGGGAACCATGAGATCACGCTTTCAAATGCGGCCGAGGTTACACCAACGCCACCAAGATCTTCGGTGCTGGCCCATGTATTCGTGATGATGATAACAAGTGCTGTCATCGTACAAACGACCACCGTATCGATAAATGGCTCCAGCAGGCTAACCAATCCTTCACTGGCTGGATTTTCAGTACGGACTGCCGAGTGCGCAATTGATGCAGATCCGATCCCCGCTTCATTGGAGAAGGCTGCGCGTTTGAAGCCCTGTATCATGACGCCGATAATTCCTCCAGCTACCGCTTTGCCTGAAAAGGCGCCACTAAGAATCTCTCCGATCGCTGCGGGAATCTGCCCCAAGTGGGTCAGAAGGACTACGAGCGCTGCCATAACATAGATTCCGCACATTAAGGGAACAATTTTGGAGGTGGTTCGGGCAATACCCCTAATCCCGCCAATTATGACCAATCCCACAACCACAGCGACCAGAAGGCCAAAGAACCAGCCCTTATCTCCCCACCAGCTTTCAGTGCCTCCGGTTACTCCCACGAATTGTTGGTATGCCTGATTGATCTGGAACATATTGCCCCCACCAAGCGCACCACCGATGCACATGACGGCAAAGAACGCCGCCAGTATCTTTCCGAGTCCTGTCAGTCCCTTTTCTGCAAATCCCTGGCTCAGGTAGTACATGGGGCCACCGTATGTCTTCCCAGTTGCATCGATCTGCCGGTACTTCAGTCCAAGGGTGCATTCAACGAACTTGGCCGACATACCGAGCAGCCCCGCTACGATCATCCAGAAGGTCGCTCCAGGTCCGCCGAGGCTTATCGCCACCGCTACACCCGCAATATTGCCGAGGCCAACTGTGCCCGAAAGTGCTGCTGTCAGCGCTTGAAAATGGGTGACTTCACCTTTTTCGCGTGGGTCGGTGTATTTTCCCTGTACGATTTCGAGGGCCAACTTGAATCCGCGAATGTTGATAAATCTGAAGTAGAGGGTGAAAACCAAGGCACTACCCACAAGCCATATAAGGACGAAGGGAACGCCCTGCCTGTTGGCTTCGATGATGTCGGGATTTGTGGGAAATTCATCCAGCTTCTCGGGCAATTCCAACTGGACACCTGCTTTAATTGTTCCCCTTATATCCGCCTTTGCCTTTGCCTTTCCTGTCCTTCCACCATTGGATTCAATAAATGTGAAGGTTACCGTGGACTTCGGGTTGAAGTTGATTATGTCTGCCGTGACGTCAATTGAGTCTACATCTCCATCCTTGACTTGAATCTTCAGTTTTTTACGGACATCGATTCCCTTGGCATCGAATGCCTTCCAAAAGACGATGTTCTCGATCCATTTTGTCGCTGGCTCGATGGCGTTGTTGATCTTCTTATCCAAGCTCTCTGCTGGAGCAACCTCAACAGTTACAGAAGTTGCCCTGGTTGCTGATGCGGGCTGTTTATCTGCAAATGCAGTTGTGCCAAGCAGAAGATGGAGTGTAACAAACAACAAGGCTGTACCACGCAGAGATTTTAGGATATTCATCAAATTTTCATAGGGGTTTGAAAACGAATAAACTTATTGTGAGCGTCTATTTGGTGGCAAGGCTTTAAGATACTTGATGTCATTCGACACAAATATCTTTTCTATGCGCCAAGGTTATACATTCTTAGATGGTTTGTGAATTTCCCCAACACCATAGATAGGCATTTAGGACGTGAATGGTTGAAATCTTTCAGTCTTACGACTGGGGCTATTCTTGGCCTTTTCTATATTCAAAACCTTTATGATAAATTGGGGGATTTTATCAATCACGGTGCGGGAGTAACTCAAATTGCACATTATTATATTTTACTGACTCCATCTTTACTTTCGCCTGTGCTCCCCTTAAGCGTGCTTGTCGCTACCTTGCTTAGTTTTGGTACATTGCACCGCAATCAGGAAATCGCTGCAATGCGTTCCATGGGGTGTAGTATATGGAGTTTAATCCGGTTGAATTTATTTTTCTGCATACTTCTTTCTGTGGGATTATTCTTTCAGGGGAATGGTGCGTTGTCCCAATCCATAGAAAAATCGCGTGAGTTACATGAGAGTTTGACACAGAAACAACAGGATCCATCTGCAAAAAACAATTTCTTTGTCAGACATCTTACCTTTGAGAATACCTCTGCGCAAAGGCTCTGGGTCATGAATCGTTATAACCCCATGACTCAAATGGGTTATGGCGTTTACCTTTACTTCCGTGATGAGCAAGGCCATTGTCGCGAGCGATTTACTGCCAGAACGGCAGAGTTTATTCCAGAATCAGGCACTTGGGTTTTCCGGGAAGGTCGGTATGTTGTTTTTGATGAAGCTGGTTTCCCATTGCGTTTTGAGGATTTTCCAGAAAAGGAAATGCGTGATATCGATCCTCCTCGTACCCTTTTAGCCAGACAGAAAAAAATGGAAAACCTCTCTTTTCTTGAGCTTCAGGAACTTGTCATGGTCAACCGGGCAGGTGAAGATAAGGAAGCACGCCGATATATGGTACGTTACCATCAAGCTATTTCTGGTCCTTTCAACTGTGTTTTGGCACTGCTTCTAGGCGTGCCTTTCGCCATCGCGGGAACCCGAGTTAATGCCATGGTTGCGTCAACCAAGGCCATTGGGATTTTTGTTGGGTATTTCTTTTTGGTTGGTATTTTCCGAATGTTTGGCGAGCAGGGATTTTTGTCCCCGGTGTTTGCTGGTTGGTTGCCAATGGGGTTAATGACTTTTTATGCCTTGATCCTGATAATTCGCCTGCGGTGATCTGAATGAATTGCCAGAGTTATCTAACCTGTAACTTCCATACCCTTTGCACTGTCAGGATTCACAACTTCCATTGAGCATTGGTGCGAGATTTCAATGGGTTGGAAGGTTCGACGGACCAAATCCACATTGTTGCAGTCCTTGCTTAAGTGGGCGAGGAATACTTTTCGCCAATTTGGATTTTCAGCTTCTTGAAGCAGCGCTAGTGCAGCCTTGTTGGAAAGATGCCCATGGCGACCAAGAATCCTTTGTTTCAATGACCAAGGCCTGCGGTTGTCCATCTCCAGCATCTTAATGTCGTGGTTGGCCTCTACAACAAGGTAATCAACATCGAGAATCTTTTGTTTTATTAGATTTGGGACATAACCGAGATCTGTTAACCATGCCAGTTTTCGGGATGGATTGAACAGATCGTTTTCCCCCCATGCGAAAACGAATGCTACAGGATCGTAGGCATCGTGAGGAACTGAAAAAGGAGACACTTCCAAATCACGGAACAGAAAGGGACGCCCTGTCTCAAAAAGACTCCAGGTCACCCGCCGGGTAAGTTTTCTTTGGATGGCATGGGCGGTGTCTGCATTGGCATGGAAGATTAGGTTTTTATGACGAGCGAGTCCCTTTACTCCTGATGCGTGATCAGAATGTTCGTGGGTAATGAACACGGCATCCACATTTTCAATACATTCCCCAGTCTCTGCCAGCATCTCACAGATGCGCTTTCCGGAGAATCCTGCATCAATCAACACTGTACTATTCTCCGTTTTGAGTAATGCACAATTGCCTGAGCTGCTGGAGCCTAAAATTCTAAAATAATATCCCACAGTACTTCACTCTGGAACTGCGTATTGATTCTGGAAAGCATTTTTTCCATCCATTCTGATAAATTCCAATATTTACACGGTTAACTGTTTTCCCATAGTCCACATTCTTTTTTTCTATAAACCATTCTCTGTTATATTTTTGATATGTCCGATGATCAACCATCCCGGAACTACGATGGGTCCTTTTGCTCCACAGAGGGATACCGTGGTACATTGCCAGATATCCAGAATTCTGCGGAACACGCCATTCAGGGTGCGGACGTTCCGGTTAATCAGGTCGGTTCATCTAATTTTCGGCTTCCTTTGCGAATCAAGGGTGATGCTGGTGAAGCTAGGGTTGTCGAGGTCGGAGTGACCGGCACCGTCTCTCTCAAAGCCGGAGATAAGGGTATTAATATGTCACGCGTCATGCGCACCTTTTATGAATTTAAGGATGAGGTTTTTTCTCTCGAAATTTTGGAGACGATCTTGAAGAAGTTTCAAGGAACACTTGGAGAGGAGAATGCACACCTTCAAATTCATTTCTCCTACCCATTGCTAAAACCCAGTTTACGTAGCGATTTGGAGGGTTTCCAGTATTATGAATCTGCCTTCTTCGGCAGCATCGGGGAGGGCGGCCTATTCCGTAAATTTATACAGTTTGATTTCATCTATTCATCTGCATGTCCTTGTTCCAGTAGTCTCGTGGATCATGCTCGGGAACAACGTAATGTTTATGGAATTCCTCATTCTCAGAGAAGTACTGCCCGCGTAACTGTTGAAATTTCACCTGATTCCGTCCTGACTATAGAAGAATTGCGAGATCATTGCCTTAATGCGCTAAAGACAGAAACACAGGTTATGGTGAGGAGAGAGGACGAACAGGCTTTTGCTGAACTTAACGGTGGCTTTCAAATCTTTGTTGAGGATGCAGTCCGTCTACTTTACAAGGAGCTAAACGGTGATCCTCGGATACTTGATTTTAAGGCTGTATGCTCTCATCTGGAATCTCTACATTCGCATGATGCCGTGGCAATAGTGAGCAAGGGTGTTCTTAATGGGTTCAATGATGAGTTTCCAGACTTCCGGGTTCTGGTCCGCTAGGATTGTAATTCATTATGGAACCTGCCCAATCCGACGACGAAATTTTTGATGTCGTTGATTGGGCGGATTTTGTTATTGGACAAGCTACTCGCCGTGAGGTTCATGAAAAAGGGCTTTTTCACCGGGCTGTTCATATTTTAATATTCAACAAGTCAGATCAAATCTACTTACAGAAGCGTTCGATGGCTAAGGATATGTATCCTGGTTGTTGGGATAGTTCCAGTTCCGGTCACCTTGACTCCGGTGAGAATTACCATTCTGCGGCCATTCGAGAGTTTCAAGAGGAATTAGGAGTTGTGGCACCTAATCTGGTTCGGCTTTTTAAGCTCGGTCCTTCAGTTGCAAATGGTTGGGAGTTTGTAGAGGTCTACCATGGTAAGCATTCTGGGCCTTTTATCCCTAATTCTTCTGAAATTATTGAAGGTCGGTGGTTTGCTAAAAATGAGGTTGAGCAACTTATTCGGAAGAAACCAGAGGCTTTTGCCAGTTCCTTTATCGAAATCTGGAAGTACTGGGGAGGAGAGGTTTGAGTTTAGCACAACCCTTTTTGGAATATTATCTTACAAAGCGTCTTGTAACAAACTACTGGAATTGTTTGCCCAAGGTTATCAGCCAGTAACAGTAAAGACTTCTTTTTTCCTTCCCGAGAAATGGGACAGGTGGCAAGTTGCGGATCAGAAAGGGTCTATCTAATTCACAAAAGACTTTTGCCACTTTCGGGATAAGGGATTTGCCATGAATTTCTATCATCCAGTCATGGTCAGGATTTTGAAGTAAGTTTTTTGCTCCTTTCAATACTTCACATTCCGCTCCTTCCACATCAATTTTCATCAGGCCTTTTTTTCCTTCAAGATCGGGTCTTTCATTGTAAATTGTATCAATAGTAACGGTGCTTTTATCGTCCTCAGCTCCCGCAAACTTGGAAATAATTTCGATTTTTGAACGGGAATATTCAGCCCAGTTTTTGGGAGTAGTAAGTTCAGGATAGCGATCGGCTTCCGGTTCAAAGGCCACAATGTCCACGCCACGAGTATTGGAATGTGATAGCAGATGAGCCAATCCGTAGGTGTCATATCCCGTATTGGCCCCGATATCGAAGGCAAAATCCTTGGTTGGCGGTACTACTTTAAGCCAGTCATTTAGACTATATTCGTAGAGGCCAAAGACCATTCTCTTAGAGTGAGCTGGATTAAGGAACATTTTGGCGCCCTTGAATGGTCCACGCAGTATACGAAGAATTTCTGGCTTTTTTGATAATAGTTTAAACATCTTAGTTTAAAAATGAGTTAATACCTTCATGTATGATTTGTCGAGTTTGAGCTATGCCAGTTTCTCTTTTAGATAAGGGGCTGTTGGACTATCCTTAATTTCCAGTATGCCCTCAGGCGCGCCCTGATAAAGAATCCTTCCTCCTTTTTCTCCTCCTTTAATTCCGACCTCCACAAGATAGTCCGATTCGGCCAGAATCTCAGTATTGTGCTCAATCACGATTACTGTATGACCTATATTTACAAGCCGGTGGAGCATATGGATCAGCTTTTCACAGTCCTTAAGGTGCAAGCCGATTGTTGGCTCTTCAAGTAGGAATAGATTTTGAGGAACTTGGTTCAACTTGCGTTCTCTTTGGGTCTGGAGGCTTTTAGTTATTTCAGCAGCTAGCTTTAATCTCTGTGCTTCCCCTCCGCTTAAGGTTGGTGAGCTTTGTCCAAGTGTTAGATACCCGAGCCCTGTTTCGACCATAAGACCAAGCATTTCATGAAGCTTTGCGTGAAAGGAGAAAAACTCTTTTGCTTCCTCGAAAGTCATATCCAGAACGTCTGCAAGGTTTTTGTTTTTCCAACGAATGTCCTCCAGCTGTGGGCCGAATCGTCGCCCATTACATTCTTCACATTTAACGTAGGTGTCTGGCAGGAAATTCATTTCCATTTTTACCCGCCCAACGCCCTTACATGTTTCACATCGCCCTGTTTTCGTATTAAAAGAGAATGTACTTGCGTTATAACCGTGAATTTTAGCTGCGGGTAGAGCTGCAAAAAAATTGCGGATGAGATCAAAGGCTCCTAGGTAAGTTGCTGGAGTAGAACGAGGTGTTTTGCCTATAGGGTTCTGGTCTACCTCAATTACCTTCTTAAATGCATTGCCGTTATAGAGTTTCTGCAATGCAGGAGAGTTCCCATCTAATGTATACAGCCCTGTTTCCTTCAGGAACTGCTTGCCGTTAAGTACTGCTTTCTTGACTTGGATCGCGGTTTCAACAGCTGGGCGCAAAAGATCTCGGGTCAAGGTTGACTTCCCGGTTCCAGAGACTCCACAGACAGAGATCAGCTTCCCTATGGGCAGGTGGAGGTCATCTCCTTTCAGATTCCGTAAAGCGGCCTTTTGGAGAACAAGCCATCTTATTTTTTTCTGGGTAGATTTCCACGATGGAGGTAACTCTCTACGCGAACCATTGATTGGATGCGGAATACCTTTCTGAAGATAGCGACCTGTTAAAGACATCTTGTTTGCCATCAACATTTTGAGGTTACCCTGACCCAGTAGTTTCCCTCCATGTACTCCTGCTCCTGGACCTAAATCCAATACACTATCAGCCTCACGCATGGTGGTTTCATCGTGTTCGACCACCAGTATGGTGTTTCCTCTTTTCTTCAGACTTTTAATAGATTGGATCAGCCGATCATTATCACTTGGGTGTAAGCCGATTGTTGGTTCGTCCAATACGTACAGGACACCTGATAGCTTTGCGCCTAATTGGGATGCCAGCCGAATGCGTTGGGATTCCCCGCCAGATAGAGTTGAGGTTGAACGGTCCAATGCCAAATAGCTCAATCCCACCTCATCCATAAAAGCGAGCCGTTCTTGGATTTGAGGAAGTATATCTCTTGCGACTGCTCGGCCTCGGTCGTCCAATTGAAGTTTTTTCAGTGTTTGTAGTAGCTTTTCTGAAGATTGAGCCAAAAGTTCGGGTAGCGTAACTGCTTCAGCATCCTTCGTGTTCAGTTTCACCGAACGACTGACTTCATTTAGTCTTGATCCATTACAATAAGGGCAGGGAAGGTCATGAACTGTATCTCCTTTGCCGGTGTGATAATCTTCGTCCGTAATACCAAAGCCGCGACATTCAGGACACCAGCCTTTGGGGGAATTCCATGAAAAATGTTTTGGATCCATTTCAGGGAATGAATCGCCTGTCTCGGGGTCAGTTCGTGTTGTCGAATACCACTCCAGAATTCCCTCTGATGGATGGAGTAGGAAGGCTGACCTTTTGCCATGCTTCAGCGCAAGTCTCAAGTTGAAGTCCACTGCATCCTTCAGCGCCGATATTTTATTCGCTTTTGGAAGCTCATATCCATTCGTTCCAAAATCTTCAACAATCAGTTCAATGTCATGTTCTTGATACCGGTCTAACTTTTGAAACCGGTCAAGAGGCACCAGCTCCCCATTGATACGAAGGATTTTATAGCCATGATTTCTTGCCCAATTGGCCAGTGGTTCATAATGCCCTTTCCGACCTCTAACCAATGGAGCGCAAAGATAAAGGTGAGGGACACGATTACATTGTTCATTCTGTAATGTCTTTTGTAGCTTTTGTTGAAGAAATTCTACCGACTGCCCACTAACCGCATTCCCTGTCTTTGGATTATATTGAATACCAGTTCTTGCAAAAAGTAATCGAAGGTAGTGTGCAACCTCCGTTATTGTCGCCACAGTAGACTTTCGAGTGCCTCTCGTCATTCGTTGTTCGATCGCTACGGTTGGTGCAATGCCCTCCATGTAATCAAGGTCGGGTTTTGGCAGTTGCTCCATAAATTGACGTGTGTAAGAGGATATTGATTCAAGGAACCTTCGTTGCCCCTCTGCAAAGACGATGTTAAAAGCGAAAGTTGACTTTCCTGACCCGGAAACACCTGTGATTACGGTGATCTCTCGATGAGGGATTTCTATGTTGAGGTTTTGAAGATTATGCTCCCTTGCACCAAAGATACGAACTGCATTCGACACATTATGTTGCTTCTTGCCGTAGGTCGCTGGTGCTTCTTGGACTTCCACGCTTTTTTCTCCCAACGCTTCTTTTATCCATCTCGATGAAACGGTATTTCGTTTCGCAAGCTGCTCTGGAGTCCCTTGAGCGACAATTGCCCCTCCTCCTTCCCCTGATTCTGGCCCCATCTCGATCAACCAGTCAACAGACTTTAGGACGTCCATTTGGTGCTCGATGACGATTAGACTGTGGCCTCTATCAACTAGTGATTGCAATACGCCAATTAAATTTTTTATATCTTGGCGATGAAGCCCGGTTGTTGGTTCATCAAGAAGGATTAGGGCTCCTTTGTCACCTTCATCGAATTTTGTCAGATACTTGACCAGCTTGAGTCGCTGTGATTCTCCCCCAGAAAGCGTGTTGAGAGGTTGGCCTAGAGTCAGGTAACCCAATCCAACCTTCTCTAGGACCATTAATCTTTTACGTATACCATTTGCATTTCGGAAAAAATTGATGGCTTCGACCACCGTAAGTGCTAATATGTCACTAACACTTTTGCTATTGTAGGCTATAGAAAGTACCTCTGATTTAAAGCGCTTACCCTCGCATTCCGGGCATTTTACGTAAATGTCGGATAGAAACTGCATTTCAATTTTTTCATAGCCAAGACCTTCGCACTGTTGGCATCGACCGGTTCCGCTGTTAAAAGAGAAGCTTGATACTCCCATGCCCTCCGCACGTGCATCCTCAGTGCGAGCAAAGAGTTCTCTGATGCTATTCCATATATCTGTGTAGAGCGCGGGATTGGAGCGTGGTGTTTTACTGATCTGCTCCTGTCCGATGAGGACTGTTTCCTCTATTTCAATATTGGTACTTATTTTCAATGTGGGAGCAGGGTCTTTCGCTCCCTTACCTGCTTTTAATTGCATCCCTTGATAGATGACGTTGTTAAGAAGTGTTGATTTTCCTGATCCCGAAACGCCACTTAGACCAACAAGTCGCTGAAGCGGTATATTTAGTCCCAAATTATTTAAATTGTTTTTTGAGGCGCCTTTTATGTTTAATTTTGGCCCCTTTGTTTTTTCTGTTTTCCGACGAGTTGGTAGCTGGATGTTTTTTCTTTCGGCGAGATAGTCTCCCGTCACATTCCCATTGGAAGAAATCAGCTTTTTGAGAGTGCCTTGGAATGTGATATTACCTCCTTCCTTACCCGGTTTAGGACCGAGTTCCAGAATGTGGTCAGCTGCTCGCATTATGGTCTCGTCATGCTCAACCACAACAACTGTATTTCCTGCCGCGACGAGTCGTTTTAGGATTTGGAGCAATTGGTCAATATCTCGCGAGTGAAGTCCCACAGATGGCTCATCTAATACAAAGATCGTATCTGTCAATGAAGTGCCAAGACAGGATGTGAGCTTTACTCTTTGGGACTCTCCTCCGCTGAGTGTACGCGATGTACGGTTAAGCGTTAGATAGCCCACTCCGACCTGTTCAAGATAGTCGAGCCTCGACAGGATGGCATTAGCGGCTAGTGCTACTGGTTTATTGCCCTTGATTTCACGTAGCGACTGTAGTTGCTTTTGTAGTTCACTTATAGGAGTTTCGTACAGTTCAGGAAGAGTCTTGCCCTTCCACTTCCAATTTAAGGTTTCGGGTTGGAATCGTGTGCCGGAGCAGGATGGGCAATCCAAGTATGCACGAAACCGAGAGAGGAAGACGCGGACATGCATTTTATATTTGCGCCCCTCCATCCAACTAAAAAACCTACGAAGACCATACCAACCTCCATCGTCTTCTTTATAGTCGTCTTGCCCCTCAACAACGAACTTTTTTTCCCATTCTTCGAGAGATTCCCAAGGTTCATTTACCCTCACTCCAAATTTCTTTGCAGATTGAATCAAGTCAAGCTGGGATTTGCTGTGAACTTTGCCATGGAATGCCTTGATTGCACCATCGTCTATGCTTAAAGAGGGGTCTGGGATAACTAGTCGGTAGTCTGTTTCAATAACACGTCCAAAGCCTTTGCATTCCGGGCAGGCTCCCAGCGGTGAGTTAAATGAAAACATGGCGGGTGTTGGGGATCGGTACTTAATACCTGTTTCCGGAGATTGAAGGCCTTCCTGAAATACTTGTAGTTTTTCCCCATTCGAGGAAAAGATAGATAATTTCTGTTTGCCATACCTGAAGGCAGTCTGTGCAGATTCGATGAAGCGAGTTCTGTTTTTAGAATAGATCGAGACCCGGTCCTGCAGAATATCAAGGCTATCCTGATCTTGAATCAATTTCGGATCAATTTCTTCAGTTTTGAGAATTTCTCCATCAATTATTATGCGAGCATAGCCTTGTGAGCCTAAGCTGTTAAGAACATCCCTAGCTGGCAGTTTGGAAGGTATTGGGATTTGAAAGCTTATAAGAATTTTCTCTCCAGGCCATTCCTTTTTCATGCTATTCCACACTGATTCTGGAGACTGTTGACGAAGGATTTTTCCAGTGGATGGGTCGTGCAAGCTGGCTACATGGCAAAACCACACCTTAAAATAATCACAAAGTTCTGTCATTGTCCCTACGCTCGAGCGTGAGGTCTTGACGGTGTTGCCTTGACTGATTGCTATTGATGGGCGGATGTTTTCAACAGATTCAACATCTGGGCGATCAAGCGTTTCCATGAATTGCCGCATATAAGGGCTGAATGTTTCCACGTAGCGCCGCTGGCCTTCTGCATGAATTGTTTCGAATACCAGTGATGACTTCCCTGAACCGCTGAGTCCGGTTACGACAATTAGCTTGCCCAGTGGTAATTCCAGATCAAACCCCTTTAGGTTATTCTGACGTATTCCTTTAATGCAGATGGCTTGCTTATTTGACATTGTTAATTTAAATCTACGTTTGCGTGAATGAAATGTACCTATATTCCTTCAGGAAAGGCTCTGGTATTATCACGATTTTTTTAAGAGGGTATGGAGTGTTATCTCCGGAGGGCAAAAAAGGCGTGCGGGGATGTGGCTGGCGCCAATTCCTCGGGAGGTGTATCCGAGGAGCCGTTGATGATTCCACGTTCCCTTGACGCGTTGACGAGGTGTCGCTCCTTTTAAAATGGGAATCCCCCACGGCAGGCAGAGTTGCCCTCCGTGTGTGTGCCCGCTAAGTTGCAGTGTATAATCTGCTGCATTTGCTTCTTCTGCTGTGGTTGCCGCGTGGGACAGTAATAGTGTGGTTTCTTTTGAAGAAAGACCTTGTCGTGCTTTTTTTACATCATGGGTGCGGAAGTAGATAGGATCATCGATACCACAGAGATGAAAATTCATACCTTTATGGTTTATGGGGATGTGCTCATTGAGTAGAAAGGGGAGTCCTTCAACTTCAAGTTTCGCTATCAGCTCCGTACTGTCGTGATTCCCTGGGACGGCATAGACAGGTCTATTTATAGCCATCAGAATGGGCTTCAGGAGGTTTATTGCTTTATCGGCCGCATTATAAGCGTGCTGTATGTCCCCGGTAATCACGCAAAGATCGTAGGCAAGGTCTTTGATCCCCTTTACAATAATTGCTGATAGAGTGTGTTCTAGTTCAATGTGCAAATCAGTAAGATGGAGGATGGTAAAGCCATTTAGTTGGGCGGGGAGACCCGGGATTTGAAATGAATTATGCTCCAAGATCGGCGCTCTAAATTGTCTTCTAGCGGGATAAATGAGGCCTGTTGCTCTTAAGATATATTTTATAATGGAGTATGGATGAACAGGTGGTGGGGCGACAAGAATGCGATTCTTTTCTAGATGTTTTTTTGAAGATTCTATGCTTTGTCTTTGTTCCCAAAGTTTTTTGCCAAGGCGTTTTGAAAGGGTTTCGTACATGGATCATTAATTCGATTCGAGGAAGATGGTATTCCGTAAACATACAGCAATCCTTTTGGCTTTCAAAATGCTCGGGGTTGCATATAGATTTACCCATTTTTAAATGACCAGTAAGGCACACAGCACTTTTGATTCTGTCGATGAAGCGATTACGGACATCGCTGCGGGTCGCATGGTAATCGTCACTGATGATGAAGGCAGAGAGAATGAGGGGGATCTTGTGATGGCCGCATCAAAGGTGACACCGGAAAATGTAAATGCCATGCTATTACATGGCCGGGGATTAATATGTGTACCTGCGATGGAATCCCACCTGCGACGTCTGGGCATCAATCTAATGGTTCCGGAAAATCGTGAGTCACATAAAACAGAGTTTACTGTTTCCGTCGATGCCGCTAAGGGAATCACTACTGGTATTAGTGCATACGATCGAGCCGCGACGATTAAAATCCTTGGAGACCCTTATTCTATGCCGGATATGTTGGTTCAACCTGGTCATGTTTTCCCGCTGAGGGCTAGACCTGGTGGAGTTTTACAACGGGCCGGCCATACAGAAGCTGCTGTAGACCTTGCCGCAATGGCTGGGTTGCCTCCTGTTGGCGTTATTTGTGAAATCCTCAATGAAGATGGCTCAATGGCACGGTTGCCAGAACTATTAAAATTTAAAAAAAAGCACAAGCTGAAGCTTATTTCAATTGCTAGCCTAATTGAATACCGGCACCAGCGGGATCAGCTTGTAGATAAAGTTGCGGAGTCATCATTTTGCCATCAGACCCACGGTGAATTCATCTTACATATTTTCCAAAGTATTCTTGATGGTCGCCATCATTTTGCATTTACCCGGGGCACTTTGGATAAGAATTTACCTACGATTGTCAGAGTACATAGTGAAAACATATTGAGCGATGTTTTCCAAATGCAGAATACCCACGGAGCGAGTTCTTTGGATGCGGCGTTAAAGCGTATTGTACAGGAAGAATGCGGTGTACTTCTCTATTTAGAGAAACCAAGTTCAGGCATTGATATGCAAAAAGTAGCTGGATCTGGACGCGGCAAGACCATTTCCGCATCAGATATGGATTTTCGAGACTATGGCATTGGGGCCCAAATCCTCGTCGGATTGGGACTAAAGAAAATTCGACTTTTAGCGAATACTCGCCGTAAGGTAGTTGGTTTGGATGGGTATGGATTGGAGATTGTGGAACACCTTCAACTGATCTAATATTGCAACTCCTTTTCCGTTTACAAAGCAACTACTAACGATTTGCTGTAGCTCCTTTTTGAAATTTTCAGAATTGGATAGATAATGAGCCATAGTCGTTTTAATTATAACCCAGTTGATACATCATCAATTCGTATAGCTCTAGTAGGTGCGAGCTATAATCCAGAATTGGCTGATGCTTTGGTGGGTACCACATGTGAAGCACTTGCGTTAAAGGGGGTGATTGCTGACAATGTTGAGGTTGTCCGTGTTCCGGGTTCTTTCGAGGTCCCTGTAGTGGCCAGCGAGATGGCGAACTCTGGAGTGTTTCATGCAGTGATTGCATTGGGAGTCGTTGTTGCGGGCGATACCTCGCACCATGAGCAGATAGGGCTCACAACCGCCCAGGCACTATCGAATATTTCAATAACATCTCGCACCCCGGTTATCAATGGAATCCTTGTTGTTAATAATGTCGATCAGGCGAATGAACGGGTTACCGGAAGTCAGTCTCGTGGGCAGGAGTTCGCAGACGCAGCCCTCCACATGGCAACACTTAATATGAACTGGACGAGGTCATGAGCGCAGGTACTCCACAACGGCATACAAACCGGATGGTTCTTGTCCAGTTTCTCTACATGATGGAAATGAACCCGCCTTTGGTACTGGCTGATGAGATCAGGAACTTTTTTGAAAATCTAGATAATCCTCGTGAATATTATGAGTTTGCGGAGGAGTTACTTGCTGGAATTCTCGCCGAATTAGAGGCAATTGATGCAAAGATTCATCAACTAGCAACAAACTGGGAGTTTGATCGAATTGCCAAAACTGATCTGGCAATCCTTCGTTTGGGAATTTTTGAAATGCTCTATCGTGAAGACATCCCCCCCGTGGTTGTTATTGATGAAGCTGTGGAACTGAGTAGAGAATTTTCTTCCGATCAGTCAAACGCCTTCATTAACGGAATTCTAGACAATGTAATGCAAGATGTTGATAGGGATCATAGAGAGAAGCTTGCCTGAAATGTTCTCATGAAAGGATTCTTTGCCAAATTCAAAGACAAACTGGCCAAGAAAGCGCCAGGCTTGGGTAATGCTATCGGTGGCCTCTTCCGTAAAAAGCTGGATGCTTCATCCATCGCTGAACTCGAGGAAGCCCTTTATGAAGCAGATTTCGGGGTGGAGACTACTGAGGAAATCCTTGATGAAATTCAGAATGCTTATCGTGCAGACAAAGAACTTCGGCAAAAGGATGTATCTCAGATTGGATTAACTATTTTAGGCCGAATTCTTGAAGGAGCAGAAGGGCGTCTGCAAATATCCAATGAGAAGCCCGAGGTTATCTGCCTTCTAGGCGTGAATGGCGCAGGTAAAACGACTACCAGTGCTAAACTTGCTTGGTATTTCAAGGAACGAGGGCAAGAGGCCTTGCTTGGCGCCTGCGATACTTTTCGTGCTGCTGCCAACGAACAGATTCTCAATTGGGCTGATCGTCTGGAACTTGACCTTGTGTCGAGCCATCATGGTGCTGATTCTGCAGCGGTCGCCTTTGACAGCTATGAGGCTGCAGTTAGTCGAGGGCAATCTTACCTGATCCTTGATACCGCAGGTCGCTTGCATAATAAGGCGAACCTTATGGAGGAACTTAAGAAAATTCGCCGTGTTCTTGCCAAGAAGAACCCTGAGTCTCCCCATCACCGGTGGTTAGTTTTGGACGGGAGTCTAGGAACTAATTCGATTGAGCAAGCCAAGGCTTTTCATGAGGGGTTTGGTCTCACCGGTTTGATCATCACAAAACTTGACGGTACGGGTCGGGGGGGAGCACTGGTCGGAATATATAGGGAATTAGGTCTGCCTATCTATTTCGTCGGATTGGGTGAAGCCCCGGAGGACTTGCAACCTTTTGTCACTGATGATTACATCCGGGCGATTTTTGAGGTAGAATGAGTGCCGAAACATTAGCCGATTTGGCCGTAGAAACGGGAGGTGGGCGTACTTACCCTATTCGGTTTGTCCGCAATGCTGGCATTGTGCTAACAGATATAATCAGGCAGCATATGGAGGGAAAAAAGGCAATTGCTTTGGTGACGGATCTTAACCTCCAATTGGCCTATCCGGCTCTTTTTGAAGAATTATTGGCGAATGTCCCCACCTTTGTTGTTTCTCCAGGTGAACCCGCTAAAAGTCTCCATCGACTGGGTGAGATTTGGGATTTTCTGGCTGGTATAAGAATGGACCGGAAGGGAACTATAATTGCTATGGGTGGTGGTGTCATTGGTGATCTTGCCGGTTTTGCTGCAGCCAGTTTTTTACGTGGGGTTGCATATTACCAAGTTCCCACAACTCTACTTTCCATGGTGGATAGCTCCATCGGAGGTAAGACTGGTATTAACATACCAGCAGGAAAAAACCTTGTAGGGGCTTTTTATCATCCGCAGGAGGTTTTGATTGATACCAGCTTTTTGGAAACTCTACCTCCAGTTGAGTTTTCTGCGGGGATGGCGGAAGTTTTAAAATATGGTCTATTGGGCGATTTGAATCTTTTTGAGCGACTGGAGTCATTGGATTGCTTACATCCACTGCATTCCGAGCTTCCCAGTGTCATTAGACGTTGCTGTGAGATCAAGGCACTTGTAGTTAAGGAGGATGAGCGAGAGAACTCGCCAGAGGGAGGTCGAGCCTTGCTCAACTTGGGCCATACTTTTGGGCATGCCGTGGAGCAGGTGGCTGGTTATGGAGTATATCTTCATGGTGAAGCTGTCGCAATCGGGATGGTGGCGGCAGCGGAGATGTCAAGACTCATGGGATGGGTTTCAGCTGAAGATGTTGATCGGGTGGTCCGAATCTTGAAACTCTATAAACTTCCTGTGACTCTTCGATCTCCACTGGCCTTGATAGACTTGATTGACGCAATGCAACGAGACAAAAAGGTTCGCCAAGGTATTATCAGATTCGTTGCAATGCGTGGACTAGGAACTACTTTTACGACCCGGGATATCCCAGAGGAAATAGTGAGGGAATGTTTGGCGTTTATTGGGGCTGAATAGTAAAATGTCATCGATTGAGGAGCAGATGGCACGTGAATATTTCGAAAGGAACGGGTTCTTTTTAAAGCATTTATATCCAGAACCGGAAAAGCCTTTAGAAGTTGCTTCTACCAAAAAGAATAAGGCATCAAGGCGTTACCCTCTATATTTGATTCAGCGGCAAACTGGTCGCACAAAGAATGAACCTCTGGCGGGTCGTTTCCAGTTGTTTGCCAGTGATTTGGGTGGACTTGCCTTGGCGGTAATGGTTGTTTTCGGATGGTCTTCTCAAGGCCTTACCTTGCCGATTTTTCTCAATGGAAGTAGGTATCGCAGTTGGATTCGGAATGAGGTTGTACCAAATTTCACCTTAACTCTCACAGGTTTGGATAAGGAGGCGTATCCGGTCGGAGTGCCACACAAGATTATTTTACTACCAGGACTACCTGTATCAGAGCCTTATCGCCAAGAATGCATTGATCTCCTCAAAACTGCGGGCGTCGACGCACTATTTTCATTCCAAACTTTTTTGGAAAGTTTAGTTGCTCAAGTTTCAACTGGAACGGGGCAAGCAACATCTGACTTGTCTGAGATCATCCGCCTTTTGAAGGTTTACGAATTGGTTCGTTCTCCGCAGATGGATTTGTTTGAAGATTTCTAGATTACAGTTTTTCCTGACAGATACCTGAGTTTTAATTGCGTATGAGCGAAATTGACCCGACAGCTATCGTTTCTCCGAACGCCGAGCTTGGAGAGGATCTAACAATTGGCCCCTATGCAATTGTCGAGTCCGAAGTTGTTTTAGGGGATGGATGCATCGTTGAAGCCCACGGAATTGTTCGAAAGGGCTCCATTCTGGATAACGGCGTTCGAGTTGATTCCTTTGCGGTATTGGGAGGTGACCCACAGGATTTAAGTTTCGATCCGAGAATTGAAAGTGGCGTTAAGATTGGTGAAGGTGTTGAAATTCGTGAGGGTGTGACGGTTCATCGATCTTCGCAGGAAAATGGGTTTACCGAGGTTGGTCCCGGATGCTTCCTCATGGGAAACAGTCATATCGCTCATGACTGTATGGTTGGTGCTGGATGTGTTTTGGCGAATGGTGCATTGCTCGGCGGGCATATTCATATAGGGAATGATGTGTTTGTTGGTGGCGGTGCAGGGATTCATCAGTTCTTGCGTGTTGGGGAAGGTGCCATGATTGGTGGCAATGCTGCAGTTAGCCGAGATGTCCCTCCTCGTGTCATTCTTGCCGAGAGAAATTTGGTTTGTGGCCTAAATCTTGTTGGTCTTCGTCGCCTTAAGATTCCCAAAGAAACTATTGCTGAGCTTAAGAAGTGCTATGCTGCTGTTTACCAAGAGCTTACAAATCCAGGGAAACTTGCTGCTGCAGCTTTGGCAAGTGGTCTTGGTCAAGCAAAAGAGGCTCGTTCATTCCTTGAGTTTTTCCAGAAAAACGGGCGAAGGTTCTGCCGACCTAAAAGCTAAAGCCTTTTTTACTCCTATTTGCTTTGGGACGTGTGCGCCTCTAGGTCTTCTAGGTCAATGAACTCAAGTGCAGAAATATGGGTGGCATCCAAGTCAACCTCTGGTGCCACCCCTGCTTCTAATGCCTCCTGCCAGCGGGATGCACAAAGGCACCATTTATCACCAGGGATCAGTCCGGGGAACTGAAATTGCGGATTTGGAGTGATTAGGTCATTCCCATTAATTCTTGAAAATTCCAGGAACTCTTTTTGAACAATAACACAAACAGTATGGACACCATGATCACCAGAACCTGTATGACAATAGCCATCCCTATAGTACCCCGTCCGGGGTTCAAAGCAACAGGGTTGTAATGTTTCGCCTTTAACGTTGTCAGACATTCCTCTATTTTTTTAATCATCTTGAAACCACTGCTCAAACTGACAAGATGAAATATTTAAATCGTGAAAATTTTGGATCCACTTCCTGAAGGCGTACGCCGTGGTAGCGAGATTCTGGTTGCATTAACTCCCGATGCATCGAAGAAGGTTCTTTACCTACTCAAACAAGAGGAGGACGCTTTTTTCCTGCGAGTTGCTATTGTGGGCGGTGGTTGCAACGGATTGAGTTATAAGCTTAAATTCGTTAGCGACACGAGGCAGGGTGATATTTTGGTGGAGAGTGGAGGGGCTCCTGTCTTGGTAGATTCAAAGAGTGCACTCTATCTTAGAGGAAGCCAGATTGACTATTCCAGCAAGCTTGTCGGTGGAGGATTCCAGTTTTCCAATCCCAATGCAAAGGCCACATGCAGTTGCGGTGAGAGCTTCAATCGTTGACCTATCAAATGGGCTTGCCTCTTCTGACGCCTATGTCCAACATCAATATTTTCATGTTAATACTCTAACCCTCTTATCCCCGTTTTTTCGGTTTTCAAGAATCTCTCATCTTTAATGGCAGCCTATCCTTTTTCGCGCGGCAAACGCAACTTCCAGCGTCGCAATAAGAACTATATTCGCAAGAATGATCGTATTCGTTGCCCAGAGATCAGGGTGATTGGTCCAAGTGGCAAGATGATCGGGGTCATGAATCCTCGGGACGCTCTTAAGTTGGCTAAAGATGCGGGGTTGGATTTAGTTGAGGTTTCACCTTCTGCTCGTCCACCAGTGTGTAGGATTTTGGATTTTGGAAAATATAAATACGAACTTAGCAAAAAGAAAAAAGATACCGCCAAGACCGTTAACAGACTTAAAGAAGTTAAGTTTCGAGTCTCCACCGGCCAGCATGATTACGAGACGAAACTTCGTCGTGCTGAACAGTTTCTTGCTCATGGGCACAAGGTTAAGCTGACATTAACATTCCGAGGGAGGGAGATGGAGCACCAAAATCTTGGGTATGAGGTCTTGCTTAAGTCTGTTGAAGACTTAGAGACGATGGGTAGTGCCGACAGCGATCCGAGGAAAGCTGGTCGAAACCTCTCTGTGATGGTTGCCCCTCTACCCAAGCAAAAGCAGAAACTCAGGTTCTCTAAGGAGGTGGAGGAATTAGCTGAAGATGAGGAAGACATTCATGAGGATGAGATTGAACTGGAGGAAGACCACGAAGAGAACGTGGGAGACGGCGAGGAATAGCAGTCTATCTTACGACTACATTTTCCCCACCAGCTTAATTTGGTTGGTATTATCAGGTTGTTGGTTTTTTCCTTGGTCACTTTGCGCTACCTTAAAGACGACAACTCTAGGTGGAGTACCTCACTATGACCTTGCTACTGTCGGGGTAAAGCTCGGGATGAAAGCGGTATGGACTAAAAGCCAGAAGAATGTCGAACTTCGTAGCAAATGGACTACTCTTAAATTTGAAGTGGATACTCGTTATTGCGAACTGAATAATCGAAAGATTTATATGGGCCGTCCTTTGGCTCTCTATAAGCAAAGGCCTTACATCAGCCAGAAAGACTATTTGTTGACTATTCGCCCTATCCTTGCGCCACAGACGCTTAAGAAAAAGAACATCTTGCGTAGGATTGTTCTGGATGCCGGCCATGGGGGAAGGGATTTTGGTGCCCAGAATATCGGCCGAAAGCTTCGGGAGAAGGATTTGGCTCTCGATGTTGCCTTGCGTCTACAGCAGAAACTTCAAGCTGATGGGTTCCAAGTATTTCTTACGCGAAAGTCAGACACCTATATTCCTTTGGACCAACGCGCTGAGTTTGCGAACAGAATGAATGCCGATCTTTTTATCAGTATTCACTTTAATTCTGTAGACAAACCATCTGTGTTAGGCTTGGAAACTTATCTTTTGCCTCAACCCTGGACGCCTTCTTCTTCCCGATTAAATTTACAAGAGATGGATAAGCAGTCCTATCCTGGCAACAGTAATGACGGATGGAATTCCCTTGTTGGTTTTTTTGTGCATAAAACCCTTGTCGAGAAAATGGTTGTAGTTGACCGTGGACTGAAACGCTCAAGGTTCAAGGTGTTAAAAACCTTAAAATGCCCAGGTATGTTAGTTGAGTTGGGTTTTATCTCCCACCCAGAAACGGCTCTTCGTCTAGAGACAATCCGATATCGTGACCAACTGGCCTCTGCGCTTGCTCAAGGGATCCAGTTGTATCGCAAAACTCAGAAACGTCTGGGAGGTCGGGTATGACATTGCAACAAGCGATGATAGTCGGTGCAGGCGGTTTTTTGGGGGCTGTATCTCGTTGGGTAGTGGCAGGTAAATGGGGAACTCCACCATGGGATATTGTTCTTGTTAATACTTTGGGGTCATTACTTATTGGCATAGTTTTGGCATGGCCTGAAGACTTGTGCAGAGATGGATTACGACAATTTCTTGCCACAGGATTCTGCGGTAGCTTCACTACTTTTTCCGCATTCAGTTGGCAGACGGTTGATCTCATTAAAGACGGACGTTTTGTTTCTGCTGGGTTGAATATTGCACTCTCAGTTGTACTGTGCATTTTTGGTGTATGTATAGGCATTGCATTGGCTCAGAAGATTGCTTGAGTGGACGTTTGCACAGTGTCTTCGCGTTGTTGATTGCAATACTTCCGGTCAGTGTAATACATGCGGCGAGTAATCCCGATCCATCGAGGGTTGTGGTGCTCGCCAATTCATCGGACCGTGACTCCGTTAATCTGGCGAACCATTATGCCCGCACTCGGAATATTCCACAGAAAAACTTAGTCCTTTTAAGTGCGCCAAGAACAGAAGAGGTGGGGTGGGTCGAGTTCTCCCGGCAGATTTTCAATCCTCTTCGTGAGAGTTTGATTGATCGGGAATTGATGGATGGACGTTTCGGAAATAATGAGGATGCATTTGGCCGGAGATTTTTCGTTCCTCTTTCAAGTTCAGTCGAGTACCTTGTTGTCTGTCGGGGTATCCCTTTACGATTAAAGAACGAAGTATCTAAATTTTCCGCGGAGCAACTAAAACAGATTCCAGTAATCTATCGAACCACCACTGGTTCTGTTGATACTGAGCTAGCCCTTCTCACAACAGCGAATCATTCTCCATTAGGTTGGGTCTCCAATCCCCTCTTTAAAAGGAAAAAACCTGACTCCCTTTCTCTTGAGTCAGTTGTTAAAGTTTCTCGACTGGACGGTCCAACACAAGAGACTTCCATGAGACTTGTTGATCTTGCAATTGTTGGAGAAAAGGCTGTGTATGGGAGGGCCTATGTTGATTCTGGTGGGCCACATAAGTTGGGGAATCAATGGATGGGTGCTGTGGCAAAGCGTCTAGAAATTGATGGATTTGAGGTAGATATGGATCATTCTCCCAAGCTATTCAATGCCGGACAGCGATTTGATGCGCCTCTTTTTTACTTTGGTTGGCATAGTTATCATATGCAGGGCCCTTTTGCGAGGAGGGATATTCGTTTTCCCCCTGGGGCCATGATTTTTCATATACATAGCTTTTCCGCTCAGAGTCTTCGTACGGATTCAAGATATTGGGCTGGTCCACTAATCCAACGAGGAGTTACTGCCACGATAGGTAATGTGAGTGAGCCTTATTTGCATTTGACCCATCACCTCCCCCTTTTGCTTGAAGGTCTGCTTGAGGGTAAATGTCTCGCAGACTCGGCCTATTATGCGCTACCCTCACTTGGTTGGCAGGCTATTCTATTGGGAGACCCCCTGTATCGACCTGCAATAGCTCATTCCATATCACCTAGCTTAAAGATTGATCAGGAATTTGATCCATTCCATCCCGAGCAGTACGGTATAATCCGTCGAATTAAGGTTTTGTACCAGAAAGGCGCGGGCTCTGAAGGTTATCATTTGGGTCGATCATATCTAACCCAAAAATATGGATTACCTCTTGCTCTATCCTTAATTAGACTTGGATCAGACCAAACTCATTCAGATGGGGGAACTACTTTGCTTTTGCCTGTTATCGCTTATCACCCAAAGGGGTTTCAAGAAGTTGCACCTATGATACAGGCGGCAAAACTACTGTATAAGGCCGGTCGAACGAGGGACTACAAAAGAATTCTCAAAAACATAGCCACACTCAGGAATTTACCTCCTGAGTTGAACGAGCAAATGCCGTGAAATCAAGGAGCCTGAACTGCTGCGCTTGAATGTAATCGCTCAAGGATAAGATTCATTCTGGCAACTACATTTTCAAATTGCCGGTCTCTATCTGCTAACTTTGTTCTTGATAGTTGGAGAGCCTCTTCAAGCTGTGCAATCTTTTGTCTAGGTTCAGTATTTGTTTGTTCAGATGCAGACGGTATGTCGACTTGCTCTAGCTCCTTTATTTTTTCTGAAAGAAGTGTGTGAGAGGCAGTGATCCGTGTATTCTGGGAGCGGGATTCTGTGAGGTTTTGGCGAAGAGAATAGATTATGTTATCCGATTTGGTCAACTTTTCCAGTGCGTCTGCAAGTAGTTTGCTTTCCTTGCTTGCAGTAGATTTTGTAGCACCTTGTTTACGTGTTTCATCCAGTTCGCCCTGAAGCAACTGGACATGATTTTTCATATTCGTATATTCTTGCGCGAGCTCGATGATAGTCTGGTTTTTTTCATCACGAGCCTTGCTTAATTCATTACGAGTTTGTGCGAGAGCATTTTGTAGTTGTTTGCTACTTTTAACAATTTCACTTAGCTTGTCTTTATAGTTTTGCGTCAAACTTTTGGTGTCCTTTTCTTTATCCGAAAGGGCTTGTTTTGTCTTCATTAAATCCGATTCGACTTCCGTTAATTTCATCATTCGGGATGCAGTATCTTTACGGTAACTAGCCAACTCTGACTTTACGGTTTCGAGTTGTTTCTTGATTGGTTGCCCAGGGACGTATTTTACTAGTTTATCAATATTATCCTGCATAGAGGAGAGCTGTTTCCGGGCTCTGGCAAGGTTTCCTTCCGTTAGAATAAGTTTTTCTGCGATTTCAATTTTCTCCTTATCCAATCCTTGAATCCGGCTTCGAAGGGAATTACTTGAATCTATTGAAAGCTTCAGTTTGTTTTCCAACTCCTTAACTTGTTGGTCTTGGGGGATATTATTAGATGTAAGCTTTTCCTTAAGAGCTTTCAATTTAGAGTTTAGAACAGTAACCTCCCCAGACTTGCTTTGGTGCATTGTTGTCAGCACCTGCTTGTCTTTATTAACAGTTACAAGCTCAAATTGAATCCCTTCCAACTGTTTCTGAAGACCTTTCCTCGTGGCTGATGCCTCTTCTTGCAAACTTTTGTAACTGGCCTTTAGCTCTGCTATCTGTTTTTCGTATACAGTGTTTAGAGCTGACATTTTATTGAGTTTTGCATCACTTGCATCGGGCGGAGTTGGCAATTTGTTGCTTTTCAAGGTAGCAATAGTTTCCTTTGACTGCTCAAGTTGGCGGAGAAGGTTTTTTGTCTCTTTCGCGACGGCCTTTTCATCTTCTGTTTTTTTCTTTAGAACTTTTAGAAGATTACTTTCTAGGCTATGAAGCTCTGCTGAGAGGAACTTAGTTTCTTTTTCCTCTTCTAAGAGTTTTTTTGTGAGTGAATAGTTTTTTTCTTTTGTAACAAAGAGCTCTGCTTGTAGTGGCTTAATCGATGCGATATGCCCCGCTTTCAACTTTTTTTCCATAGCGGACAACTTGTGCGCAAGGTTTTGGTTCTCTTTGTTTGATTTTGCTGTGGATATTTTTTTTAAATCTAACTCTTCTTGTATTTTTTGTCGTTCTTTATTTACTGATAGGAGTTCTGACTCTGCTTTTTTGGTAGCTGTGATACTGGCTTCTAATTCTTTCTCTAGGGACTTGAACTTAAGGGCATTTGCTTCAATGACCTTTTGTAAATTAGATTCTCCGGAAGGAGGGTTCTGTGGATTTACTAGAATTTCGTGAGTTAGGGTATCTACCCAATCTTCAAGAGTGACAATTAATTCCTCATTGTAATTTTCTGTGAGGTCTTTCCTTTCATTTGGCTCGATCTGCGATTTTGCTAGAGTGGATTTAAGATTTTTAATTTGCTTTATCTTTTCTCCCTGTAGTTCTCTCGCTTGAGCGAGTTGAGCCATGAATTCTTTTTCCATTTTCTCGCTACTCTGGCTTTGCGCAATCAATTCCTTTTCCTTTTCGGTTATTTCAGTGAGAAGTTTCTTTTCCTGTATTTTAAATCCACTGATTTCTTTGGCCAGCACTTCAGTCACTTTCTGGTTTTTCTTGTCGGCAGCTTTTAACAATTGTATCTGCTCTATCATGTTGTTGTTGGAATTTCGTAAATCTTGATTCTGTTTTCTTTGAACCTCAGCCTTTTCTTGAGCTATTTGAACATCGGCTCTAGACTTTTGAAGTTCTAACAACTCTTTTTGGTTTTTTTGATTAGTTTCTGCGATTACTTGATCTTGTAATTCTTTGATTTGTAATATCTGGCTTTCTTCCTGCAGTCTTGCTTGGTTGATATTGTCCTCAAGGACTGTCACAAGAATTTCTACCCAGTTATGTGAATTGTCTATTTGGTCTACTGATTTCTTTAATGTGTCTTGGTATATTGCTATTGTATCGGTCTGGTCATTAATTCTTTTCTTCGCTACATTTAGTTGCTCAGAAACTTTTCGATTTAAAGCATCCGCTTCTTGAATCGCCGAGTTTTGTGCTTCTATAGTGCCATCCATTTCTGCTATATTTTTTTGTTCTTCAGCATAGCTTGCAATTTTTGCTTCCTGAATCCGGATTCTTTCTTTTAGCAAATTCTGTTCATCCAGACTTGAACGCCATTTTTTTTCCGTGGCAGAGTTGAGTGTAATCGTTGCTTCAAGATTTTGCTGAAGCATAGCTTCACGCTCCTTCCCGCTTTTGATCTGGATGGACATTCCTTCCCGTGTATCTCGTGCCTTTTGTTCTGACTCACTCAGGTTTGTGCGAACTTTATTTAATTCGTCCCTCAGGAGTTTTGTTTCATCAGCTTTTTCTTTTGCGATTTTAATTTTAGTTTGGATTTCGTCTTCAAAATGTTGATTTGTAATCAGCGTCAATGCTTCCTCTCCCTTAACTTCGTCTGAAAGAGTGATTGCCCAATCAACCAACTCCATTGAGACGACTCTTTGTTCAACTACTTGATTTTTCAGGTCGCTGTAGGATTTTTGATTTT
>Ga0209660_1000145_pt1 | contig 43836 bp, 51 predicted proteins | sample SaaInlV_100m_DNA_2_FD_184659 | JGI IMG/M metagenome (GOLD analysis project Ga0209660, IMG submission 184659) | Marine microbial communities from expanding oxygen minimum zones in the Saanich Inlet - SI072_LV_100m_DNA (SPAdes) (version 2) | ecosystem: Environmental > Aquatic > Marine > Intertidal... | reverse complement strand
TATTATCTTTAGCTATATCAATATTTTCTAATTTTTTTTCTGCAATTGATAACATATAGTCAGCTCTTTCTTTAAAACCCTTTAATTCACTTGCAGTTTGAGAAATTGGTCTACCTACCTGTCTACTTAATTCTTCACTTATAATGTTACTTTTAGATAAAAAATCTTCAACAAATTTTCCTAACAACTTAACTCTCTCTTTAACATCTAGCTCAGCCCAAGTTTTTTGAGCTTTCATTGAACTATCTATAGTTTGTTCAATTTTGTCTGAGTGATATTCTCTTTCAACATAGACAGTATTATCAATAGGTGTAATTGTTTTTTGCATAAATATTTTAGTTAAAATTGATTAAGAAAATGATATACAACATATAATTTCATATAACATTAAATATTATTATGCAAAAATATAACTGGAATTACCCAACAACAATGTGGGTAGGTGAAAATAGAATTAATGATATTGCTGAAGCTTGTAAAAATTTAGGTATTACCAAACCATTACTTGTTACTGATAAAGGTTTAGCACAAACTGATATTGTAAAAAAAACTTTATTAATATTGGATAATAATAAGGTATCAGCTGAATTATATTCAAATGTTATTGGCAATCCAACTGGTAGTAATGTAACTGAAGGCGCTGATTATTATAATAAAAATAGATGTGATGGAGTAATAGCTTTTGGAGGTGGTAGTGGTTTAGATGTTGGTAAAGCAATCGCATTTATGTCTGCACAAAAATTGCCTTTATGGGATTTTGAAGATGTTGGCGACAACTGGACTAAAGCAAATTCTGAAAAAATTGCACCAATTATTGCCGTACCTACAACTGCAGGAACAGGATCTGAAACTGGACGTGCGTCTGTAATTTTAAACGAAGAAACGGGTGTAAAAAATATAATTTTTCATCCAAAATTTTTACCTTCAATAGTTATTTTAGATCCACTATTAACAATTAGTTTACCTGCAAAGATTACAGCTGCTACAGGTATGGATGCGTTAGCTCATAATTTAGAAGCATATTGTGCTCCAGGATACCACCCAATGGCTGATGGAATTGCACTAGAGGGTATGAGATTAATTAATGATTGGTTATTAGAAGCTGTGAATAATGGATCAAATATTGAAGCACGACAAAATATGCTAACAGCAGCAAGTATGGGGTCAACAGCATTTCAAAAAGGCTTGGGTGCAATTCACTCATTAAGCCATCCAGTAAACGCCTTAAATAATATCCATCATGGATTATCTAACGCAATATTTATGCCTTACGTATTAACTTTTAATAAAGATGTAATTGAGCAAAAAATAATTAAAATTTGTGATTACTTAAAACTTAAAGATCGATCTTTTGATGGTTTTGTATACTGGGTTTTAGATTTAAGAAAAAAACTAGATATGCCGCATAAACTATCAGAAGTAATTGATGAAAAAGATTTTGATCTTAATAGATTGTCAAAAATGGCATTGGCAGATCCATCTACTGGTGGAAACCCAAAAAAATTAACTGAAAATGACATGAAGATAATGTACCAGCATAGTATGACTGGTGAATTGTTTAAATGAGTTATTTAAATGTTTTAATTGTTGAAGGAAATATTCGAGAAGATAGTGAGTTTTTTATTAAAGCTGCTGGAGCTTCTGCAGCAGATAATTTAAAAAATTTAATTTTAAAATTAGAACCATCGACAAATACAGATATTATAAATCCCGGGCATGATAATGAAACAAGTGATGCCATAAAGAATATGAGTAAATATAATGGTATTGTGTTTACAGGAGGTGCAATGAGAATAAATGATATGACTGATGTAATTAAAAAACACATCAATTTTGCATCTAATTGTTTTAATCAAAATAATAAGATCTTAGCAATTTGTTGGGGATTACAAGTTTGCTCAACAGCAGCTGGTGGCAAAGTAAACCCTGGAAAAAATGGTGCTCATATTGGAATTGCATCAGATGTGATCATTAACAATGAAGGTCGTAAACATTTTATATACAAAGATAAAAAAAAAGAATTTACAACACCTGCATTTAACTTTGATGAAGTTACTAATTTACCAATAGACTCTATTCTTTTATCAAGTGATAATATTAACAATGTAATGGGTGTTAGCTTTAAAGTGGGAAATTCTGAAATTACAGGATTACAATATCATCCAGATTATGAATATTATCAAATGATAAATCTCATCGAAGGTCGTAAAGATAGATTGTTTAAAAATAAAAATTTTTTAAATGAAGAAGATTATCAAAACCATATTTCTTATATAAAATCTGAAAATGAGCTATTAAACTTTAATGATAGATCGTGCGAAGTAAGAAATTGGTTAAAATACATTAAGTAAAAATTTATTTATCTTTTAATCTTTTCTCAAGCTTTCTTACAAAAAATGAAACAATTAAAATAAGAACTAAGTATTCTAGTATTAAAAAAGTATAAATTTCCAAAGGCCTATAAGTAGTGACCACCAATTCATTTGCTTTTCTAGTTAAGTCACCAATACCAATTATTGATACTAATGATGACATTTTTAATACATAAACAAATTGATTCCCTATAGCAGGTAAAATATTTTTTATCGCTTGAGGAAGTATTACTAATCTCAATCTTTTGAAAAAATTTAAACCTAATGAGCTACCAGCTTCCCATTGCGCCATCTTAATTGAATTTATACCCGCTCTAAAAATTTCAGCCTGAAAGGCACTTTCACTTATAGCTAGTGCAATTATTCCAGAAACAAATGGACTAAAGCTAATACCCGTCATTATAGGTAAACCATAATAAATCCATAAGATTAAAACTAATAATGGTACAGCTCTTACAATCTCAACATAACCAATATTAATATAAGTTAAAAATCTATTCTTAGCTAAAGAGGGGATAGCAACAACAAAACCTAATATCATTGATATAATGATTGATACAACTGAGATAAAAATAGTTGTGGTTAAACCACTTAATAAAAATTTTAGATTTGTTAATCCCTCAACATTATTTGGTGAAATAATAAACCACCCTAAATCTTGATCTTTACAAGAAGTAAGTGGAAATAATAAAAGTAAAAAAAATATATTTTTCACTCTTAAAATTATAGAGAATTAAATATTAATATCTAACTGATTATAAGCTTTTAAGATTATATTTAGTTAATAATTTTTGAAAGAAACCAGAATTTTTTTTCTTTTCAATCCAGTCACTTACATAATTATTCCATTTAGTATCAGTTTTAGGAACCATCATAGCTAGAAAAGCAGGATTTTTTTCACCATCTTGAACAATTGCTAATTGAGGATATTTAATAACTAATTTGTTAGCCTCTGTAGAACTAGTAATATTTCCGTCAGCTCTACCCGCTAAAACTTCTTGAAAATCTCTAGCTGGAGCCTCAACTGATTTTAAAGTAGATTTTGGAAAAAATTCTTTTGCTTTTTGCTCTTGAGAAGTTCCAAGTGTAGTTGCTATTTTAACACCATCTTTATTCAATGAGTCCCAAGTTGAAAATTTGTTTAAATTCTTTTTAAGCACAAGTGGCACTGTACCATACTTATAATATGTAGAAGTAAAGCCAGCAACTTCTGCTCTTTTAGCCGTTTTAGTAACACTTGTTGAAATATCATATCTACCAGAAGTAATTCCTGAAACTATAGTCTTCCATTCTGTTGGAACAAAACTAACTTTTACGCCCATGTCCTTAGCCAATTCATTCATTACATCAATATCAAAACCCTTGTATTTATTTGTTGCAGGATCTTTCATTGTCATTGGATCCCAGTCTCCTGTGGTTCCAACTTTTAATTCACCAGATGCTAATATTTGATCTAGTTTTGAGTCTGCGTTAACTGAAAAGGGCAAAAGCACTATAAGTGCAAGTAAGATAAGTTTTTTCATTACCTCTTTTACCCATAAAAATTAAAGAATAACCTTATAACCTTGACGCACTATCGTTTATCCAAGAGTATAAATGCTCTGAAAAAGAGCGTCTAACAAATAAATTAACTAAATTTTCACCTTTATTGTGAATTATTACATCAATGTTGTTTAGCAATGTTTGTGTGGTAGACCCTTTTTTTTCTCTGAATTGATTAAAATTAAACGGACTACCAGAGGAAAATAACTCATATATATTCGTTCCCTCTAATTCTAACATTACAAAATGATCAGTTACATCAATTACAGCACCTAAATTAGTTTTTGAAATACTGTTACGTAAATTTTCTTCAAGAATATATTTGTTTGTATCTTTTTCGGTTATATCGTTTGATATAATCATCCATTCATCAGGACTTAACCATATAGAAGTAAGTTTAGAACTAGATGAAGATGTGTTTGCCTCTATTGGCAAAATCATATCCAAATGTTTTCCAACAGCTGTAAAGAACTCTCTTTTTTTTCCTCTTAAGTTTAGTTTCATGATGGGTGAAACTTCTTTAATTAATATATCGTTATATTTGATTTCTGTATTTATTGAAGATTTATAATTAAGCATTTAACCTCTTATTTTCTGTGTCAAAAAAGACTGGATTTTCTATAGTGACATTGATTGTTTTATCTTCCATTGGAATAAATAATTTTTTCCCCATCATATTTTTTCCACCTCTTACAACAGCTAAAGCAATAGATTTTTTTAAATTTGGACTGTAGTAACTTGAAGTTACATGACCAAGCATATTAACTGGAGATTGATTTAAATCAGAAACGATTTGAGCGCCTTCTTCTAAAACTATATTTGGATCATCTGTTAAAAGCCCAACTAATTGTTTACGCTCTTCTTTCATAGTATCAGATCTATAAAGTGATCGTTTACCAATAAAATCATATTTCTTTTTGCTTACTATCCAATCCATTTGAAGATCAATAGGTGTCATCGTTCCATCAGTGTCTTGACCCACTATTATAAATCCTTTTTCTGCTCTTAATAAGTGCATAGTCTCAGTTCCATATGGAGTGATGTTAAACTCCTTACCAGCCTCCATACATTTTTCCCAAATAGCTTTACCATAATTAGATTGAACATTGATTTCATAACTATGCTCACCAGTAAAACTAATTCTCATAATTCTACATTTAATATTTCCAATCTGAGCATTTTTAAATGACATATGAGGGAAACTTTCTTCAGATAAATCTAAATCAGGAATTAATTTATTTAATATTTTCTTACTATTTGGACCACAAATACTAGCTGTAGCAAAATGATCAGTGACAGAAGTCAAATAAACATCTAGTTCAGGCCATTCTGTTTGTAAATAATCTTCAAGTTTACCTAAAACATTAGCGGCACCACCAGTTGTTGTGGTCATTATAAAATGGTTTTCTCCAAGTCTCGTTGTGACACCATCGTCATAAACCATTCCATCTTCATTAAGCATCAAACCATATCTGCATTTACCTATACCAAGTTTTGACCAGGCATTTGTATAAACTCTGTTTAAAAACTCTGAAGCATCAGTACCTTGAATATCAATTTTACCTAAAGTTGATGCATCTAATATTCCAGCACTTTCTCTTGCGGCTGTGCTTTCTCTTTGAACTGCTTCATGCATTGTTTCACCATTTGCAGGGTAATACCAAGCTCTCTTCCATTGACCAACATTTTCAAATTCAGCTTTATTTTCTATGTGCCAATCGTTCATAGGAGTTCTTCTAAAAACATCAAAATATTCACCAACGTTTCTTCCAACAATTGTTCCAAATGTTAAAGGTGTGTAGGGTGGCCTAAAAGTTGTAGTTCCAAGTTCACTCATTTTTACACCAGCCGTATCAGCTATTATTCCAAGTGCATGCATATTTCCAAGTTTACCTTGATCTGTTCCCATCCCAGTTGTTGTGTATCTTTTTACATGTTCAATTGATCTAAAACCTTCTCTCAAAGCTAATTTTATATCTTTAGCTGTTGCATCATTTTGATAATCAACAAAGGGTTTAGTTTTCCCAATTGGTTTATCTGATGGTAATAACCAAATATTTCTTTTTGAATTTTCTTCTTCGCTTTCTATCAAGACATTGTCAAAATCTGTCTTATCAACTTTTAAAAATTGTTTTAAATTAGTTGATAAATTACTAATAATTTCTTTTAACTTAAAATCACCATTACAAGAGCCAACACTCATTTGTTCAGATGGATATTTATTTGGCAAAAATACGTTATCATTTTCATCAAATTTTAATTTTCCACCTGATTGCGTAAATAAATGAACGGCTGGTGTCCAACCACCAGCAACACCCAGACAATCACAAGAAATATTTATCTTACTACCGGTAACAGATAAACCGTCATTAGATAACTTCATAGCAGAGATACCGTTTAATCGTTTATAGCCTCTTGTATCAACTATTGTATGAGACCAATGAATTTTAATACCTGCTTCTTCTACAGCTTTTACAATCTTTGAATTTGAACTTTCTCTAATATCAATTATTGCTTCGACATTTATTCCTTTGTTGTGAAGACAAAAAGCACTTTCGTAAGCACTGTCATTATTTGTAAAAAAAACATTCTTTTTACCAGAAACTACGCCATAAAAATCTGCATATTTTTTTACTGCTGATGAAAGCATAATTCCAGGTCTGTCATTATTATTAAATATCAGTGGTCTTTCTAAAGCACCTGTTGCAAGAATAACTTTTTTAGCTCTTATTTTTAAAAGTCTTTGTCTAATTTTTCCTTGTTTATCTTTCTTCTCTAAATGATCAGTTAAGTTTTCTCTCGCTAATAAATAATTATATCCATGAAACGCAGCAACACTAGTTCTTGTTTTAATTTCAAGATTTTTTATATTTTTTAATTCTTTTATTTCTTTTTTAAGCCAATCAGATGAATTTTGATTTTCAATCTTATTAAATTCTCTGTTTTGATAAATTGTTGATCCACCCAATTCATTTTTTTCATCAACGAGTAAGGTTTTTAAGTTATTTTTAGCAGCATTTCTTGCAGCCAATATTCCTGAAATACCCGCCCCAACTACTAATACATCGCAATGAATATATCTATGATCATACACATCGGGGTCTCTTTCAGTTGGTGATTTGCCTAGTCCAGCTGAGTGCCTGATTACGTATTCATATTTTTCCCAGAAACTTGCTGGCCACATGAAAGTTTTATAGTAAAATCCAGCTGGTAAAAAAGCTGAAATAGCATTATTAATTCCTCCTATATCGTAATTAACACTAGGCCAACAGTTTTGGCTAGAAGCTTCCAAACCTTCATAAATTTCTATTTCCGTAGCTCTAACATTAGGTTCTGTTCTATTTGTACCATCACTTATTTGAACAATCGCATTTGGTTCCTCAGAACCAGCTGTCATTATTCCTCTTGGTCTGTGATATTTGAAACTTCTTCCAATTAAATGAACATTGTTTGCAAGTAGGGCTGATGCAAGCGTATCTCCTTTAAACCCATGATAATTTTTTCCATTAAATTTAAAAGAAACTCTTACAGTTTCGTCAATAAATTCACTCGGTTTTACTCTAAAATCAGTCGACATATTATTCAGCAGGGGGTTTTTCACCCATCTTATAAATTAATTTAATTTGATCATTAGATGTATCTCTAACCATATTAAACCATTTTCTACATCCGTGTGCATGGTTCCATCTTTCAAATTGAATACCTTTAATATTTTTTCTCATGAACAAATATTCTGCCCATTCATCATCACTTAATTCAGTGGGATGTTTTGGTCTTTCTATATGAGCTTCTCCACCAGCTTTAAATTCCTGATGATCTCGCTCTCCACAATATGGACAATTTATTAAAAACATTAATGAGCAACCGCTGCAGCACCATGTTCATCAACAAGGTCACCACTTATAAATCTATTTAAATTAAATGCTGCATTAAGTTTATGAGGCTCATCATTAGCTATTGTATGAGCAAATAAATCTCCAGAACCTGGTGTTGCTTTAAAGCCACCTGTTCCCCAGCCACAATTAAAATAAAGCCCTTTAACAGAAGTCTTGCTTAATATTGGACTAGCGTCTGGACAAATATCTACAATTCCTCCCCATTGTCTAAGCATTCTCATTCTACTAAAAATTGGATAAAGTTCTAAAATTGCATTTAATGTTCCCTCTACAATTTGATGACTTCCTTTTTGTGAGTAAGAAACATAATCATCAGTACCTGCACCTATAACCAACTCGCCTTTATCAGATTGACTAACATAAGCATGCACTGCATTTGACATTACAACTGTATCAATTATTGGTTTAACAGGCTCTGATACTAAAGCTTGTAAAGGTTTACTTTCAAGAGGTAATTTTAATCCTGCCATGTTTGCTATAACACTTGAGTGTCCAGCGGCAACCACTCCAATTTTTTTAGTTTTTATAAAACCTTTTGTAGTTTCAATACCATCGACACTATTTCCGTTTCTACTAATTCCTTTAACTTCACAATTTTGAATTATATCAACACCCATTTCATCTGCACCTCTGGCAAAACCCCATGCAACAGCATCATGTCTCGCTGTGCCAGCTCTTCTTTGTAATGTGCCACCTAATACAGGGTATCTGATGTCAGGTGATGTATTTATAATAGGACAAAATTTTTTAACTTCTTCTGTACTGAGATAAACAGCGTCTATACCATTCAATCTGTTAGCGTGAGTTCTTCTTTTTAAATCTCTCACATCTTGCAAATTATGAGCAAGATTCATTACACCTCTCTGGCTAAACATTACATTGTAGTTAAGTTCTTGAGATAAACCCTCCCAAATTTTTAAAGCATGATCGTAAAGACCAGCACTTGCATCCCATAAATAATTTGATCTAATTATTGTAGTATTTCTCCCAGTATTACCTCCACCAATCCATCCTTTTTCAACAACAGCAATATTTTTCATGTTATGTTTTTTTGCCAAGTAATAAGCTGTTGCTAATCCATGACCACCTCCACCAACAATAACAGCATCATATTCTTTTTTTGGAGCTGGGTCTTTCCAAGCTCTCTGCCAATTCTCATGATGTGAAAGAGCATTTTTCATCAAAGAAAATACTGAATACTTATTTTTCATAATTATCGAATAATTACTTTATAAATATTGAATTTTCAATACAATCACTTAATACACTATGTCATACGGAAGAGTGGGTGAGAGGCTGAAACCAGTCGTTTGCTAAATGACCGTGCGAGGAAACTTGTACCGAGGGTTCGAATCCCTCCTCTTCCGCCATTAAAATAGAGGCTGGTCTCTGAAAAAGTCTTTCATTAGGATGGGTTTTTTTTCTAGAATATATCTATAAACATTGTAATTTTCTAAGACACGTTGAACGTAGTTTCTTGTCTCTCTAAATTTTATCAACTCAACCCAATCAACATAATTAATTTGATTTTTTTGTGGATTCTTATTTAATTTTTTCCAATATTTTACTCTATTAGGACCAGCATTGTATGCTGCCACAGCAAAAGGGTAGGCACCATCGTATTGTAAAATTAAACCAGCAATATAGTGAGACCCTAAATTTATATTATATTCTGGATCAGTAGTCAGTCTTGATTTTGAATAGGGAAGTTTTGCTTGTTTGGATACTAACTTTGCAGTGTAAGGCATTAACTGCATTAATCCTTTTGCTCCTGCATGACTGTTAGCGCTTAAGTCAAATTCACTCTCTTGTCTTATAATAGACAAAATAAAAGCACTTTCTGGAATTGTTCGTCCATTTATAGTTTTTGGTGTGCTAATTATTGGGTAGTTATATTTATTATGAAATCTTTTTTGATAAGATGATATTTTAGAAATTTGTATTGCAAAATCATATCTTTCAATATTGGTTGCAAGTTCAGCAGCTAAAACCTCACTTCCTTTTCCAATATTATCATTTGCTAAATGTCTTAAAACAAACTTTGTATATTTATCTTTTTTTAATTCATCCAAAAGATAGGTTATTTTCACTAATTCCTTATTAAAAAAAATATATCTATATTTATTGTCAACCAACATATCTTTATTTAGCTCAAATTTTTTATTTGGATTTAATTTTAAAAAAGCTAATTGACCATAGTAAGTAGTAAGATATTTTGCAGCCTCTTTATACCAAGTAATTGATTGTTCACGATCACCTAATTTTTCAAAAGCACGTCCTAACCAAAACGCACCACGAGAGGTACTTATAGGATAATTAACATTGTTATAAAAATTTTTAAAATGATCTTTTGCAATTAATGGATCATTTAAAAAACTTAATGCTATCCAACCACTCATCCATTCAGCAGCAGCATAATCAGCACCTTCTACCATTCCATGATTGCTTGAAACTTTATAAGCATTTTCATATTTTTTCTCATAAATAAGAGCTCTGGATATAATTTCTCGCTCTTTCCACCATTTTTCAGGACGCACTAAATACTCTTTGTTATTTTTGATTTTTAATAAAATTTCAACAGAAGAGTCTACACGACCTCTTTTTCTTCTCCATTTAAGCCTATCATAATTTAAGCCCGCATCATTTTTGAATTTATCAGGAACATTTTTTATTGCTTGATCTACGCCATAACCTTTTGTCATTAAAATTTGTCTAGCTGTATATAAAAGTTCATAATCTTTAGGTAGATACCTCAATAATCTTTTTAAACCCCAGTACTTACTATTCCAAGCTAGGTTATCAGCTCTTTTTATGTAATCATCAGCATTAAGGTATTTTTTAAATTTTTTTCTAAAAAATTTTAATTCATTTTTTGATAAATCTGCTGTAATCCATCCATCTTTAATAAGCTTAATTCCCTTGGTTTTATCTCCGATTAAAATTAAACTTTCACCTAATATCATCATTCCATAGCCACTTGATGGGTTATTTCCATCAAACCAGTTAATGATCTTTTTTGGAGATATTTTTGCTGTAGATAATTTGTGTTCAGCGAGAAATCTTAATCTACTTATTCTTGGATATTGACTATTCTGATCAATAAAAACTTTGTAATCATAGAATGAAGCTTGATTGCCTGTTGTTAAAAGATACCTCCATTTAATAAAATTATATATAGATTTATCTTTTGCTTTTTTTGCAATTTTAAGCGAAGAGGTCCATCTACTTTTTTGCATTTCAGAAATTGCTTTTTTTGCAATACTAAAATCTTTTTTGCTATAATATTTAGATAATTTGACACGTGCTGTGCTTTTTTTTCCTGCTACAGTCGGTTTTTTTTTGGGAATTTTAAAAGATAAATTTGAAATTTTTTTGGGTTCAATTGTTATTTTTTTCTCGACAGTTTTTTTTTGATTTTTGTTTGGTTTTTTTATGGGTTTAAGAATATTCTTGGATATCTTTTTATTCAATTCATCCCTTGATAAATCTGGTTTTTTCAAAGGAATAATAGATACGACTTCTGCTGACACAAGATTGAAATTTGTTAAAGTTGATATGATTAAAGATATAAATAATAATATTTTCAGCATAATCTTTTAGTATATGAATCTTTAAACTATGTTATAAGTATTTATGTTCAAAGGATCAAATGTTGCTTTAATTACTCCATTTAAAAATAATGGACTAGATGAAGAAGCGTATATTAGATTAATACATTTTCACATTGATAATGGCACAAGTGGCCTAGTTCCCGCTGGTACAACCGGTGAATCTCCAACACTTAGTCATGATGAACATCAAAGAGTTATTGATCTTTGTATCAAAGAAAGCAGTGGTAAAATACCTGTCATTGCAGGAACTGGCTCGAATTCGACAGAGGAAGCAATTTCATTAACATCTCATGCTGAAAAAGTAGGGGCAAATGGAGCTTTAATTGTTACACCTTATTATAACAAGCCAACACAAGAAGGCTTATATCAACATTATAAAGCTATCAACGATAAGTGTGGAATTCCAATTATAATTTATAATATTCCAAGTAGATCAGTAATTGACATGTCCGTTGATACAATGGCAAAACTTTTTGAATTAAAAAATATTGTAGGTGTTAAAGATGCTACTGGTGATCTTGATAGAGTTGATCAGCAACTGTCTAAAATGGGAAAAGAATTTATTCAATTGACCGGTAATGATGATAATGCACTTGAGTTCAATAAAAGAGGTGGTGTTGGCACTATTAGTGTAACTGCAAATATAGCTCCTAAGTTATGTTCTGATTTTCAAAAATTGTCAGTCTCAAATAATCAAGATGATATTAGCGAAGCTAGTAAATTAGATAGCATTTTACAGCCAGTCCACAGTGTAATGTTTATTGAAAGTAACCCAAGTCCAGTCAAATATGCTGCAAAATTAATGAACTTATGCGATGATGCTGTAAGACTGCCTTTAGTAAAAACATCTGATAATGCCAAACCTATAATTCAAAAAGCTTTAGAATCAGCAAAATTGATTTAATGAATAAAAAAACCAATCCTGGTTTAAAGATTATTTGTTTAAACAGAAAAGCAAGTTTCAATTATTTTTTTGAGGATCTTTTAGAGGCAGGTATTGTTTTGAAAGGATCTGAAATAAAATCTATAAGAGATGGAAAAGTTAATATCGCTGAGTCTTATGCTGTAGAAAAAAATGGTGAATTAATCTTAATTAATTCTCATATAGCATCTTATAAACAGGCAAGCTATTCAAATCACAATCCAACAGATGAAAGAAAACTTTTATTAAATAAAAAAGAAATCAAAAAATTGATCGGTAAAATGCAAAGAGATGGCTTTACAATAGTTCCTACAAAAATGTATTTTAAAAATGGAAAAGCAAAAGTTGAATTAGCTGTTGCAAAAGGAAAAAAACAATTTGATAAAAGAGCTACAAAAAAAAATAGAGATTGGAATCGTGATAAAGCAAGATATATCAGAAAATCAAGTTAGGAATATTTTTTTAGGCATAGGTTCAAACTTAGGAAATAGATTTTTAAATATAGAAAAAGCCAAATCTCTTTTAATTGAGCGCAACATAAATCTAATTTCTGTATCAAATTATTATGAAACACCCTCATGGCCAAATCCTAAGAACCCCAAATTTATCAATATTGTATTAAAAGTTAAGTGCTCATATAAACCTTTAGAATTGTTGAATTTATGCAAAATAATCGAGGCTAAGTTGGGTAGAAAAAAATCTCCTAAAAATTCACCTAGAGTTTGTGACATAGATATAATTGATTTTAATGGATTGGTATTTAATAAAAAACTAAAACTTCCTCATGCTATGATGCATCTGAGAAATTTTGTTTTAATTCCTTTGTTTGAAATTCAAAAGGAGTGGGTTCACCCTACTAAAAAAAAGGATATAAAAAAGTTGATTTTATCCCTATCAAATAAAGATATTAGATCTATTAAACAAATTTGAATTAATGTTATAATAAAAAATGCTTAATTCGAATGATTTAATAAACAAGGTAAAAGTTTACAACAAGTTTTTAAATCCAGAAAGATTAGATAAAGCTTTTAATTTTGCTGTTAAAGCACATCAAAATCAAAAAAGAGCATCAGGAGATCCTTATTCAGTACATCCTATAGAAGTAGCAAATATTTTAACCGAACTAAAACTAGACAGCGCAACAATTACCACTGGTTTACTTCACGATACTATTGAAGACACCTTTGCTACATATGAGACTATCAAAAGTGAATTTGGTCATGAAGTAGCAGAATTAGTTAATGGTGTTACAAAAATTTCTGTTTTTGAAAATACAGCAGGGTCAAATTCAAAAGTAGAAAATTTTAGAAAATTAATTCTAGCCACATCAAAAGATATACGTGTTTTGTTAGTAAAAATTGCCGATCGTCTTCATAATATGAGAACCATTAAAGCAATTCCTAAAGAAGAAAAGAGACAAAGAATAGCTCAAGAGACTATGGAAATTTATGCACCATTAGCTGACAGAATGGGAATGCATAGAATAAGAGATGAACTTGAAGATTTGTCTTTTGAAATTTTAAATAATGAAGCAAGAGAATTAATTAAAAAAAAACTTGATGAAATTAAATCAGATAAAAAAGATCTTTTTGAGTCTCTTTCTTTTGAGCTAAGTGAAATTTTAAATGACAATTACATCAATGCTGAAATTCATGGTCGTGAAAAAACACCATTTTCAATTTGGCGTAAAGTTCAAAAAAAAAGAATTTCACTAGAGCAAATCACAGATATCATTGGATTTAGGATTACACTAAATTCAGTAGATGAGTGCTATAAAACTCTTGGTATATTTCATAAAAAATGGAACTGTATTCCAGGTAAGTTTAAGGACTATATATCTTCACCTAAAATAAATGGTTATAAATCACTACATACATCTGTAATTGGCTCAAATAAAAAACCAATCGAAATTCAGATTAGAACACATGAAATGCATGAATTTGCTGAGAGAGGAGTTGCTTCACATTGGAAATATAAATCTTCTGAGAAATTTAATTCTTTAAGTTGGAAAGAGTATGACTGGTTAAAAGATCTTGTTGAAATTATTGAAAAAAATGAAAACCCTGAACATTCTTATGAGTATACAAAACTTCAAATGTTCCAAGAGAATGTATTCTGCTTCACGCCAAAAGGTTCAGTTATAAAATTACCAAAAGATGCTACACCAATAGATTTCGCATATGCTGTTCATACTAAAATAGGTAATACAGCTATAGGATGTGAAATAAATGGAAATAAATCAGAATTACAACACGTTTTAAGAAATGGAGACAGAGTTAATATAATTACATCTAAAAATCAGTCACCATCCCTGCATTGGATACCAACAACAAAAACAGGTAAAGCAAGGTCTGCTATTAGAAGATATTGGCACGACAAAGGTGAACAAAAAGAGGAGAAAATTAAGAAATATAATACAACCTTATGGATTTCATTACCTGATCAACCAGGTCAATTGGGCGATATAAGTTCTTTGATTGGTAGTCATAAGCTTAATATTTCAAATGTTGAAATGGCAGGTAAAAATGCAAAGTATATCAACTTTAAATTTAGATTGATAATTACCAATTTAAAAAACTTCACAAATTTTATTGCAGAGCTTAAGCAAAAAGGTATAAAATTTAAGATAATTAGACACGAAGATAAAAGAAATGCTTTCACTCAAAAAATCCTTAGATATTTTAAAAAAGACTGATGCTCTTTTAGAGGGTCATTTTGTACTATCTTCAGGGTTGCATTCTTCAAAATACATTCAGTGCGCCAAATTATTAAGTTTCCCATATTTAGCAAATGAAATTTGTAAATCATTAGCCAACAAAATTAAAAAAAAACATAATAAAATTGACTTGATCTTGGCGCCAGCAATGGGGGGTGTGATTATCGGTTATGAAATTGGTAAACTTTTAAAAAAAGAAACAATTTTCTGTGAACGAGTTAACGGTAAGTTTAAATTAAGAAGAGGATTTAATATTAAAAAAGGTGCCAATGTTCTAATTATAGAGGATGTTATAACAACAGGAAAATCTAGTTTAGAGTGTGTTAAATTGATAAAAAAAGCCAATGCCAAACTTTTGGGTTTTGCGTCTATTATAGATAGATCAACAATTAAATCTCTTAAAATAAAAACAGGAATTATTTCACATTTAAAAATCGAAGTTCCAACTTATAGTGAAAAACAGTTACCGCAAAAACTTAAGTCAATTCCTATCACCACACCAGGAAGTAGATTTATTAAGTGAAAAAATTAGGTGTAAATATAGACCATATAGCAACTGTCAGAAATGCTAGAGGCGAACATCATCCAGACCCATATTATGCAGCATTACAAGTTATCAAGATGGGTGCTGACTCAGTAACTATTCATTTAAGAGAAGATAGAAGACATATTAATGACTTAGATGCTAAAAAAATTTGTAAATCAAAAAAAGTTTTGGTTAATCTTGAAATTTCTATGAATGATCAAATTGTTAAAAATGCTTTAAAAATAAAACCTGATTATATTTGTTTTGTTCCTGAAAATAGAAAAGAGGTCACAACTGAAGGTGGATTAGATTTAATCAAAAATAAAAAAAAAATAAAAAATATAATTGAAAAATTTAAAAAAAAAAAAATTCGTACAAGTTTATTTATAAACCCATCCATTAGAGATATTAGAATGTCTAAGGAGCTTAATGCCGATTGTATTGAAATTCATACTGGTAAAATATCAAATCTAGTTAAGTCAAAGAAAAGATATAACGTTGAATTGGATAGAATAAAAAAGTGCTCAATACTTGCAAAAAAACTAAACTTAGAAGTTCATGCTGGCCATGGATTAGATTACAAAACAACAAAAATATTATGCAAAATTAAAGAAATTAAAGAATTTAATATCGGTCATTTTATAATTGGAGAGTCTGTTTTTTTTGGTTTATCAAGTGTAATAAAAAATTTTAAAAAGATAATTAAAAATTAATTTATGAAAATTCTTGGTATTGGCGTTGATATAATCGAAAATAAAAGAATTCAAAACTCAATTAAAAATCCAAAATTTAAAGACAGAATCTATACCTCTAAAGAACTTAAACTTTCATTTTTATCCAAAAATAAAGTTGATTATTTTACTAAAAGATTTGCGGCCAAAGAAGCTTTTGCTAAAGCTATAGGAACAGGATTTAGAAATAATTTAAATTTTAAAGATATAGAGGTAATGAATGATAAACTTGGAAAGCCTTATTATGTTAAAACAAAAAAAATCACCAAAATAATTAAGAAAAAATTTAATGTTAGAGATTTTAATTGTTTTTTATCAATTTCTGATGAAAAGAAATATTCAACAGCATTTACTATAATTCAAACAATATGAAACTAGACAAAGATTTTTTTTCTGAAAACATAAAAACGCTTTTTTATGCTTTAATCATTGCTATTGTAATAAGATCTTTGTTAATACAGCCATTTTATATTCCATCATCATCAATGGAGCCAACATTACTTGTTGGTGATAGACTTTTTGTAACTAAGTATTCATATGGTTACAGCAAACACTCATTTCCATTTAGCCCATCCATTTTAAACAAAAGAATTTTATTTAGTAGTCCAGAGAGAGGTGATGTAATAGTCTTTAAAACACCAGCAGATAATAGAACAGATTATATTAAAAGATTAATTGGATTACCGGGAGATAGAGTCCAGTTCATAGATGCTAATTTATATTTGAATAATAGTGAGATAATGAAATCTAGAGTTAAAAATAAGTTAGAGATAAATTGTGGTAGCAGAACTATTGATGTTTATAGATTTGAAGAAAAGCTATCTAATGGAAAAAAATTTCATACAGTTTATTTAAAAGATTATACCTATCAAAACTCAGATGTTTTTACAGTGCCAGAGGATCACTATTTTTTTCTTGGAGATAACAGGGATTGTTCCAAAGATAGCAGATTTTTAACAAGTGTTGGCTATGTTCATAAAGATAATCTTGTTGGAAAAGCTCAATTTATTTTTTTTTCATCTGATAGAAAAATAGGAAGTATTTTTGCTTTTTGGAAATGGCCTAAATCAATTAGATTTAATAGAACTTTTAATCGAATTAATTAATGAAAATTAATTATCAAGATTTACAAAAGAAAATTAATGTTAAATTTAAAAATTTAAATTTATTAACACATTCTCTTACACACAAAAGTTTCGATACAAATAGAAATAATGAAAAAATAGAATTTTTAGGAGATAGAGTTCTGGGATTGGTTATAGCAAAAAAACTTCTAGAAACATATCCAGATGAAAAGGAAGGCATACTTGATAAAAAATTTGCATCTCTTGTGAATAAAAAAACATGTTTAGAGATAGCAAAAAAAATTAATTTAGAAAAATTTATTTTAACATTTAATCCAAAAAATAAAAAAATTAAAATTGAAGATAAGATAGTATCAGATAGTTGTGAAGCTTTACTAGGAGCCATATATCTTGATAAAGGTTTAATTGTAGCTGAAAAAGTAATCCTAGATTTATGGAAGAATAAAATTAAGGAAAGTGTTGTTACTCAAATTGATGCAAAAACAAAGTTACAAGAATTAGCGTTAAAAGATTTTAAAAAACTTCCTGTCTATAAGTTTATCTCTAGTACTGGGCCACGTCATAAACCATCTTTCAAAGTAGGTGTTAAACTTCCAAATTCAAAATATTTTTTTGGATTAGGTAAATCTAAAAAAGATGCAGAACAAAATGCTGCCATTGAATGTTTAAAAAGTATAAGATTATAACATTATGAACTGGATTGACGAAGGTTTTTTAATTAGTAAGAATAGATATAGTGAAAATTCTTTAATTGCCGAATTATACACGAAAGATCATGGAAAAATATCAGGTATAATTTTTGGAGGTACCTCTAAAAAAATAAAAAATTATCTTCAAATAGGAAATAGATTGCATGTTAATTATAATTCTAAAAGTGATAATAGGATTGGATATTTCAAAGTAGAGATTTTAAATGCCTACAGCCCTTTGTATTTCGATCACAAGCAAAAATTATCATGCATTACTTCTGCAACAAACCTGATTAAAGTCTTAACTGCTGAGGCTCAAACTAATATCCAAATTTATAAAATAATTAAAAATCTTTTTTTGATTTTAAAAGATAAAGATTGGTTAAAAAAATATATTTTTTGGGAATTGGATCTATTAAAACTTCTTGGTTACGATCTTGAGTTAGAAAACTTTGTTGAAAAAGATATTATTGAAAATAAAACTGTTTATTACGCAAGTTCTTCAACTGAAAAAAAGTATGTACCTAATTTTTTAATAGAAAAAGAGTTGGAAGTAAGTGATTTAAAAACTTTGTTGAATGGATTGAAATTAGTTGGAGATTATCTTGACAAAATAATTTTAAAACCAAATAATTTAAGTTATCCAAATAATAGATTGTTATTTATTAATTCTTTAAAATAGTTATTTTATAATTTTATCAATTCTATCTGCATAATAACTCACGATAGCATTAGCTCCAGCTCTTTTAAAAGCAACCAAGCTTTCAAAAATAGCGTCTTCATTAATTAATTTTTTTTGTATTGCATTTGAAATTAAACTGTATTCTCCTGAAACCTGATATGCAAATACTGGTATTTTAAATTTTTCTTTAATTGATTTAATAACATCTAAATAAGGCATCCCTGGTTTTACCATAACCATATCTGCGCCTTCTTTAATATCGAGTGCAACTTCTCTAATAGCTTCGTCACTGTTTCTAAAATCCATTTGATATGTTTTTTTATCACCTTTTAATGATCCTTTTGAACCCACAGCATCTCTAAATGGACCATAAAAACTTGACGCATATTTAGCAGCATAAGATAGAATTTGAACATTGTAATAATTTGATTTATCTAAGGCTTTTCTTATTTTTCCAATCCTTCCATCCATCATGTCGGATGGTGCTAGCACATCACAACCCATTTCTGCTTGTAATAAAGATTGTTTGATTAAAACTTCTATAGTTTGATCGTTCATAATTTGATTTGATTTTATTAAACCATCATGGCCATGAGATGTATAAGGATCTAGAGCTACGTCGCACATTATTCCTATTTGATTTTTATATCTTTTTTTAATCTCAATGATTGCTTTACAAACTAAGTTGTTTTCGTTTAGTGACTCTGACCCTATTTCATTTTTTAAATTATTTTTAGTTTTAGGAAAAAGAGCTACCATTGGTATTTCTTTTTTGATTGTTTTATCTATAATTTGAGACAATCTGTTAATTGTATATCGATAAACACCAGGCATTGTACTTATCGATTCTTTTTTATTAGAACCCTCTATGAGAAAAATAGGCAAAATAAAGTCACTTGGGCTTAATGTATTTTCTGCAATTAACTTTCTCGTCCAAGAATGCTTTCTATTGCGTCTAAGTCTCAAGTTAGGATATTTTCCTGTTATCATGTTTTAATTTTCTTTTAAAATGCGACAAATGTAATATACAAATATAGCTTAAAAACGGTATTAAACAATTATTAAGGATAAGAATATAAACATAATGACGCTAGATTTTCAAGATTTCCAAAAACAAGACATTAAATTTGACATTAAAGAATTACAAAAAGCATATAATGAAATTATAAAGATTAAAAACTTTGATGGTCCAGAGGGCATTACTAACTTTGGAGCTATATCTCTCACACAAATCCCTGGTGATCCAGATTCTATTAAGGGCCACAAAGCTAGAGGTGTATTTTGGACAAAGCCAGATTCATCTGGAAAAGAAGTTCTAAGAGATGAAACTATTGATGAGTCATCTTATTCAGAATTTATAGAAGATTATAAAAATACATATTTTAAAGAGGTGTTTGAAGTATTATCTTCAAAATACACATTAGGAAGGGTTAGAATTTTATTAAAACAACCAAGATCAACTTTAAGCTGGCATAGAGATCCAGAACCAAGATTGCATATACCAATTATTACAAATCCAGGATGTCAAATGGTTATTGATCATGTCTCAATGCATTTACCAGCTGATGGATCTGTTTGGATAACCAACAATACAAAATATCATAATGCATTTAACGGAGGTGAAGAAAATAGAATTCATTTAGTTGCTTGTGTGTTGAATCATAAATTTAATTAATTTGAAAAAAATATATATTTCATCAGATCATGCTGGTTACAAATTAAAAGAAGCTATAAAATTATACTTATCAAAAAAAAAAATATCTTTTCAAGATATAGGTCCTCACAATAATGATAGAGTTGATTACCCAGATTTTGCTCATAAAGTAGCCAAAAAAGTTAAAATTAATAAAAATAATGTCGGTATTTTAGTTTGTGGCTCTGGCATGGGAATGAATATTGCAGCAAATAGACATAAAAATATTCGTGCAGCACAATGTTTTAATTTGAAATCAACAAAATTATCAAGATTGCATAATGATGCAAATATCATTACATTAGGTTCTAGGTTATTGACAAAAAAAATTGCTTTAAGTTGTGTTAGTGTTTTTTTAAATACTAAATTCGATGGTGGAAGACATTTAAAAAGAATAAAGAAAATATAATTATGTCTAGTGAAAAAAATTATTTAAACGATAGCTACAAAAGTTTTTTTGAAGATGGCTTGTCTTTAAAAGATCCAGAGCTTTATAAAGCTATCAAAGATGAATTAATCAGACAACAGCAGCATATTGAGTTGATAGCCTCTGAAAATATAGTTTCTCAAGCAGTTCTAGAAGCTCAAGGGTCAGTTTTAACAAATAAATATGCAGAAGGTTATCCAGGTAAACGATATTATAATGGGTGCGAACATGTAGATGTTGCAGAAAATTTAGCAATAGAAAGATTAAAAGAATTATTTAATTGTAAATTTGCAAATGCCCAACCTCATTCTGGTGCCCAGGCAAATGGTGCAGTATTTTTAGCTTTATTGAATCCAGGAGATACATTCATGGGAATGAGTTTAAATTCTGGCGGACATATTACTCATGGGTTGAAAATTTCAATGTCAGGTAAATGGTTTAATGCAATTGGTTATGATGTAGATAAAAATTCTGAACTTATAGATTATGATAATGTTGAAAAACTTACTTTAGAGCATAAACCAAAATTAATCATAGCTGGTGGTAGTGCTTATTCAAGAGTTATTGATTTTAAAAGATTTAGAGAAATTGCAGACAAAGTAGGTGCATACCTGATGGTTGATATGGCGCATTTTTCAGGTTTAGTTGCTGGTCAAGGGTATCCAAATCCTTGTGAGTATGCTCATGTAGTTACTTCTACAACACACAAAGTATTTAGAAGTGCAAGAGGTGGAATAATACTTACTAATCACGAAGAACTTTCTAAGAAATTTAATACTGCTGTATTTCCAGGTTATCAAGGTGGACCTTTGATGCACATCATAGCTGCTAAAGCTGCTGGATTTTTAGAGGCATTACAACCAGAGTTTAAAGATTATATTAAATCAGTTTTAGCTAACGCAAAAATATTAGCAGAGACTTTAAAAAATAATGGTTTTAAAATTTATTCAGATGGAACTGATACTCACTTGATGCTGGTAGATTTAAGACCATATAATGTTAAAGGAAACTTAGCGGCAGAAAGTTTATCAAGAGCAAATATAACTTGTAATAAAAATGGAATTCCTTTTGATACAGAAAAACCTATGATTACATCTGGTATTAGGTTGGGTGTGCAAGCAGCAACTACTAGAGGTTTTGGTTTAAATGAATTTAAAACTGTAGGTGAGCTTATAACTAAAAATTTAAAAGGATTATCAGAAAATCCAACTGATAATAGTAAAGTTGAAAATGAAGTTAAAAATGAGGTTATTTCTTTAACTTCATCATTTCCAATATATAAGAATTTATAATAAATGATTTGTTCAATTTGTAAAAAAGGTGAAACTTCAGTTGTCGACTCTCGTCCTACTGAAGATGGTACAGCTATAAGAAGAAGAAGACTTTGTGTTTGTGGAGCTCGGTTTACTACATTTGAAAGAGTTCAATTTAGAGAAATTATGGTTGTAAAAAAGAATGGAAGAAAATCTTCATTTGATAGAGATAAATTATCTAAATCAATCTATATTGCTCTTAAAAAACGACCTATAGACACAGAAACGGCAGAAAAATTTATAAGCAAAATTTCAAGAGCTTTAGAAGAACTTGGACAAAGTGAAATATCAACAAATACAATTGGAACAATGGTGATGGAAGGTCTTAAAGAATTAGATCCTGTTGCTTATGTTCGATTTGCTTCGGTTTATAGGAACTTTAGAGAAGAAAAAGATTTTGTTCAATTTGTTGACAAACTCGATGTCTACAAAAAAAGATAAATTTTCCATAAAAGATAAACTATATATGGAGCTTGCTCTTGATTTAGCAAAATCTAGAGAGGGTCACACAGGATCAAATCCTTCCGTAGGTTGCCTAATTGTAAAAAATGACAAAATTATATCTATTGGTCAAACATCTTTAAATGGTAGACCACATGCTGAATTTAATGCAATTAATAATTGCTATGAAAATATTCAAGGTTCAAAAATGTATGTAACGTTAGAACCATGTTGCCATCATGGTAAAACTTCACCATGTACTTCAGCAATCATTAAATCAAAAATTAGTGAAGTTATCTATTCAGTAAATGATGTCGATAGTAGAGTCAGTGGAAAATCAAAAAAAATTTTGAATTCAAAAAAAATTATTGTTAAAACAGGCTTATTAAAAAATAAAATTAAAGAATTCTATAATTCATATTTTTACAATAGAAAATACGAACTGCCTTTCGTTACAGGAAAAATTGCCATATCAAAAAATAATCTGATTTATAGTAAAGGGAACAGAAGAATAACAAATTATTTATCAGATAATTTTACTCATCTATTAAGGTATAAAAATGACTCTATTATGGTTTCTTATAAAACTCTCAATAAAGATAATTCAAAATTAAATTGTAGATTAAAAAATGTAAAAAATTTCTCACCTAAAAGAATTATCTTAGATAATAAATTAAATCTTAATACACAAAGCTATTTATTTAAAACCATAAAAAGAAACAACACAATTATTTTTTATAATGAAGCAAATAAATCAAAAATTAAAGAATTTAAAAACAATAAAATTAGATTAATAAAATCAAAATTATCTAAAGATAAAAAATTTGATATGAAGATTATTTTTAAAAGACTATATGATTTAGGAACAAGAAATATTTTAGTCGAAGGAGGAAATGAATTAACGACTTATCTTGTCAAAAAAAGATTGTTTAATAAGTTTTATTTATTTAAAAGTAAAAAAATCTTATCTAAATTGGTCGATTATAAGAAATTTACTGCTTTAAGAGATCTTAAAATAAATTATAAAAATAGATTAAATTTAAAATCAAACTTTGGTAAAGATGCAATAACTTTGTATAAAAATTAAAATGTTTAACGGAATAATATATAATCAGGGCAAAATATCAAAAATATTAAAAAGACCAAAAGGAATTAATATATTTGTAAAAAGTAATTTTAAGTTAGATAAAAAAAATATTGGTTTGTCAGTTGCTTGTGATGGTGTTTGTCTCACTTTAATTTCATTTAAATCAAAATTAATGGAATTTTATCTGTCAAATGAAACTCTTGTTAGATCAAAATTCAAATTTTTAAAAAATGATGACATTTTGAATCTTGAGTTACCATTAAGTTATGGAACAAAAATTTCAGGACACATATGTCAGGGTCATGTTGATACAGTTGCTCGTGTATTAACAATTAAGAAAGTTGATAAATCTTATCTGTTTGAGTTCCAAATTCCTACCAAAGAACGAAAAAACTTAATAGAAAAAGCATCTATATGTGTAAATGGTATATCTCTTACAATATCAAAAGTTTCAAAAAAAGGCTTTCAAATTTGGGTTATACCTCATACATATAATGAAACAAATTTATCAGCTCTTAAGAAAAATGATCTTGTTAATATAGAGATAGATATCTTATCTAAATACGTTAGAAATTATTTTAATGACAAAAAATAATTTTGCATCAATCAAAGACATCATAAATATAGCTAAAAAAGGGGGCATGTTTGTTCTTGTTGATGATGAAAAAAGAGAAAATGAAGGAGATTTGATTATCTCAACGTCTAATTCAAATGCAAAAAATATAAATTTTATGGCTAAGTATGGGCGAGGTTTAATTTGTTTAGCCCTAGATACAGTTCAAGCTAAAAGATTGAATTTATCTTTAATGTCATCTAACAATCAATCGCGAAACAAAACTGCTTTTACAATATCAATTGAAGCTAAAAAGGGTATTACCACAGGAATTTCAGCCAAAGATAGGGCTAAAACAATTAGTATTGCATCAAAAAAAAATGTTAAGAAAAGTGATATTGTTTCACCAGGCCATGTATTCCCAATAATCGCAAAAGATGGTGGAGTTTTGGTTAGAGCTGGTCATACTGAAGCCTCAGTGGATATATCTAAATTAGCAAAAAAAAATAATTCAGCTGTAATTTGTGAAATAATGAATGAAGACGGAACAATGGCAAAAGGCCAAGATTTATTTGATTTTGCAAATAAACATAAACTAAAAATTGGTAAAATTGAAGATCTAATTGCTTATAGATTAAAAGAAGAAAAATTAATAAAGTTAAAGAAGCAAAGTTTTATTGAAGTTAAAAACCAAAAATACAAAATTAGAATTTATGAAAATCTTCTTGATGGATCTGAGCATTTTGCTTTAATCAAAGGTGCTATAAAAAAGGGTATTACACCCAGGGTCAGAGTAATCTCATCAAATGTGGTACAAAATTATTTGATGAATCAGCAGCTACCTAATTCTTTCAATAAAACACTTAATTACTTTAAAAAATTTAATAGTTGTGTTCTGATATTCATAAAAGATACTAATTTAAAGTCTGTTACCCAAACTCTGAAAGACTATAAAAATAAAGACTTTTATAAAAAAGGAAAGGATAAACTAATTAGAAATTATGGTATTGGTGCTCAGATAATTAAAGATTTAAAAATAAAAAACATGACCTTAATTACAAAATCTCCTAAAAAAGTTATAGGTTTGGATGGTTATGGTATAAGAATTACCAAACAAGAGATTATTTAATGAAAAAAAAATATTTAATAGTTGTGGCTGATTACTATAAAGATATTGCAAAAGGTCTTCTCGATAGTTCTTTAAAACTAATTCCTAAATCTAACATGATTAAGATTGTTCGTGTCCCTGGTGTTTTTGAAATACCAGTAACAATATCAAAAAATATTAAAAAATATGATGCTTTTTTGGCTCTTGGCTGCGTTATTAAAGGTAAAACTCCTCATTTTGATTTCATATCACAAGCCTCGACTAATGCTATTATGGATTTATCTGTAATTAACAAAAAACCAATTGGAAACGGGATTATAACTTGTTTAAATATCAGTCAGGCTAAATTTAGAAAAAAAAAGGGTGCTGAAGCAGCTATGGCGGTAAATTCAATTTTATCCCAAAAATGAAAACACATTATAATCCAAAAAATAATCCAAGAGTTATTATCATCCAAAAACTATATGGTAAATTTTATAATGAGGATAATGATATAGAATTTCCAAAACATAGATTTAAAAAATTTATTAAAGATATTGTTTTTGGAACTATAGAACGTAATGACCTCATATTAGACGAATTAAATAATAATCTTGGAGAAGAGTTTGTTTTAGATAATTTGGATAAAGTTTTTCAGACCATATTAAAAGCAGCAACATATGAATTTTTATATAAACCAAATATATCTATCAATATTATAATCAAAGAATATTTAGACTCTTCTAATTTTTTTTTAGAAGATTCCCAGACTAAATACTTAAATGCTTTGTTAGACAATATTGGAAAAAAATTAAGAACCTCAAATGCATGAATTTGAATTAATTAAAAAGTTTTTTTCCAAATTATCAATATCAAATAAATCTTCATTAAATTTAAATGACGATGTTTTTTTTGATAAAAAAAGATCTCTCGTTATTTCAATTGACACATACAATGAGGGAGTTCATTTTCTAAATTTTAAAAAACCAGATTTAGTTATAAAAAAAATTTTGAGATCATCTATTTCAGATTTAATTTGCAAAGGAGTTTTTCCAAAATATTATTTTATATCAGCTTGTGGAAATAAAAAAACATTTACAAAAAAAAATTTATCAAAAATTTCAAATTCATTAAAACAAGAGCAAAATAAATACGGAATTCTTTTGTGTGGTGGTGATACAACTTTTTCAAACAAATTAAGTTTTTCAATAACTTCTGTCGGTTTTTCAAAAAATATTGTTTTTAGAAATAAAGCAAAACTTAATGATGATATATATGTAACAGGTAATCTTGGTGATAGTTTTGTTGGTTTAAAAGTTTTACAAAATAAAATTAACTCAACAAAAAATCTTGAAAATTATTTTGTAAAAAAATATTTTGAACCTGATATCCAGATAAAATTAACAAATGACCTATTAAAATTTGCTAACACATCAATAGATATATCTGATGGTTTAATCGATGATCTTAAAAAGATGATAAATCAACAAAAATTATCATATAAAATTTGGGAAGAAAAAATTCCAATATCTAGAAAATTAAGTGCTTTACTTAAAAAAAATGATCTAAGAAAATCAAATTTTATTTCTAATGGTGATGATTATCAGATTTTATTTACTGCCAGCGTTAATAGATCTAGAATCATTGAAAGCGCCTCTAAGAAATTAGGTGTCAAAATATCTAAAATTGGAAAAATTAGCCAAAAAAATGAAAAGTCCGCTCTTATTAATAAAAAAGGTCAGCATTTACTAGTTAAAAGTCCAGGTTATAAACACCAATTCTAAAAGTTAATTATTGTCTTTTTTAGCTTTTTTTGTATTGTCCGGGCTTAAAATTTAACAACTAACAACCTTAAGGTTTATATGAGCGCAACAATCGAGACTATATTATTGTACACAATCGGAGCTGGTTTATTATCTATAGTTTATGGATTTTTTACTGGAAAAAATATTTTAAATCAAAGTGCAGGAAATGCAAAAATGCAAGATATAGCATCTGCCATACAAATTGGTGCTAAAGCTTATCTAGCAAGACAATATAAAACAATCGCAATTGTAGGTGTAGTTGTTTTAGTAATTGTAAGTGTTGCTTTTAGTCCTTTAGTTGGTCTAGGATATTTGGTTGGCGCCACTTTATCTGGTATTGCTGGTTATGTTGGTATGCTAGTATCTGTAGAGGCTAATGTTAGAACAGCAGAAGCTTCTAGAAAAGGTCTAGCTCAAGGTTTATCTGTTGCTTTTAAATCAGGTGCTGTAACAGGAATGCTGGTTGCTGGTTTAGCATTGTTGGCCATTGCTGTTTATTATTACTATTTATTAAAATTTAATATTGATGAAAGAGAAATAGTAAATGCACTTGTTGCTTTAGGTTTTGGTGCTTCTCTTATTTCTATATTTGCAAGACTAGGTGGTGGTATATTCACCAAAGGTGCTGATGTTGGTGCTGATTTAGTTGGTAAAGTTGAAGCCGGTATTCCAGAAGATGATCCCAGAAATCCAGCTGTTATTGCTGATAACGTTGGTGATAATGTTGGTGACTGTGCGGGAATGGCTGCAGATTTATTTGAAACTTATGCGGTTACAATTGTAGCGACAATGGTTTTATCATCAATTTTCTTTCAAGGTGATATGAACATGATGATTTACCCACTAACAATTGGTGGCGCTTGTATTTTAACTTCAATTTTAGGAACATTTTTTGTTAAACTTGGAAAAGATAAAAATGTAATGAATGCTTTATATAAAGGATTTGTTGTATCTGCTGTTGCTTCAATAGTGATTTTATACCCAGTAACAGATCATGTAATTGGATTTGCTACTGAATATAATGTTAATGGCAAAAACTTTAATGGAATGAGTTTATATTACTGTGGAATAATTGGTCTTATAATTACTGGTTTATTAATTTGGATCACTGAATATTATACTGGTACGAATTACAGACCTGTAAAATCTGTTGCTGCCGCATCAACAACAGGTCATGGTACTAATGTTATCCAAGGATTAGCTGTTTCAATGGAAGCTACTGCTGTACCAGCATTAATTATTGTTGCTGGAATTTTAGCTACAAATTCAATTGCTGGACTTTTTGGTATAGCTATAGCTGTAACTACTATGTTGGCTTTAGCTGGTATGGTCGTTGCTCTTGACGCTTATGGACCAGTTACTGATAACGCTGGTGGAATTGCTGAAATGTCCAACTTAGATAAAAAGGTTAGAAAAACTACTGATGCTCTTGATGCTGTTGGTAACACAACAAAAGCTGTTACCAAAGGTTATGCTATTGGATCAGCTGGTTTGGGTGCTCTAGTTTTATTTGCAGCTTATGTAGAAGATATTAAACACTTCTCTGGTGTAGCTGGTTCTAAACTAGAAGGTATTGTTGTTACTTTTGATTTATCAAATCCATACGTAGTTGTTGGTTTATTAATCGGTGGAATGCTTCCTTATCTATTTGCTTCAATGGGAATGCAAGCAGTCGGAAGAGCAGGTGGTGCTGTTGTAATAGAAGTTAGAAGACAATTTAAAAAATTTCCTGGTATTATGAAAAGAAAACAAAAACCAGATTATGCTAGATTAGTTGATCTTTTAACAGTAGCAGCAATTAAAGAGATGATTATTCCATCTTTATTGCCTGTTTTGTCACCAGTTGTGCTTTACTTTATAATTCTTACTATTGGAGGACAAGTTGCAGCACTTGCTGCTGTAGGAGCAATGTTGTTAGGAGTTATTATTACAGGGTTATTTGTTGCAGTATCAATGACTGCAGGAGGTGGAGCTTGGGATAATGCTAAAAAGTATATTGAAGATGGTAATCATGGCGGTAAGGGTTCTGAAGCTCACAAAGCTGCCGTAACAGGTGATACTGTTGGAGATCCATACAAAGATACAGCAGGGCCTGCGATTAACCCAATGATTAAGATTACAAATATTGTTGCTTTACTTTTGTTAGCTGTTATCGCTGGCTAATTTCTTTACGTTTTTTGGCCCTCTGTCCAAGAGGGTCATTAACCTTTTGTCTCATACTGGACATAAAATCATAAATAAACGAGCTTCTCTTAAACCCTGATTCTGTTGTATCCTCTACTACTTTTATTTTTTTCATGTCGTCTTTATTGTAAAACTCTTTTTTTTTAAGTATTCCAAATTTATCAATCTCAAGGACCAAAACATCATTCTTGTAGATTTTCATTCTTCCTAAATTTTTAAACTCTGATTGTGTTTGTTTTCGTTCTATATATATCCAAACATCATTATCAAATTTACTTTTTGTAGATGGATTTCCTAATATTTTTTTAATATCATTAATATTAGTTTCATTTACGACTAAAGAAGCTTGTTTTTTTTCTAAAAAAGGAACACCGTGATGTTTTTCAACTTTTTTAAAGGCGCAATTTGCAACTATTAAAGATAAAAAAGTTATATATAATATTTTAATCATGAACGAAAAATATCTTTATACCTATAACAATTTGATTAATTTCACTAGAAATAAAGATTTGTATAATTCCCTAGATCGTGAAGATACCTTTTCAGATCGATTAACACTATTTTTATTGCATTTTGCGTTTTTTTTAAAAAATTTTAAAAATGAAGAAAATAAGATCATTTTACAGGAAATATACGATTTTAACTTTAGACAACTTGAGCTTAGCATAAGAGAAATAGGCTATGGGGATCAATCAATTAATAAAAAAATGAAAGATTATATAAATCTATTTCATTCGATGGTTTCAGAAATTCATTTTTGGAAAACTTTGACAAGATTACAAAAGTTTGAAAAGTTTTCGATTTTTTTAACTGATTTCAAAGAAATCGATCAATTACTTGATTATTTTGAGATTTTTAATGAAAATTTATCAAAAAAAACTTTGAATTCTTATTTAAAAAGTGTAAATAACCCATAATTATGGCTGTACCAAAACGTAAACAAACCCCGTCCAGAACTGGAATGAGAAGAGCTCAAACGATGAAATATTTGACAAAAAATATTGTTGAAGATAAAAAATCTGGTGAGTATAGATTATCTCATCATTTAGATTTAAAAACTGGAATGTATAAGGGTAGACAAGTTTTAGACCCAAAAGAATAATATAAAAATCTAAAATGACAGATCTGATAAAAATTGCAGTAGATGCAATGGGCGGTGATAACTCTCCAAATAAAATTATTAATGGAGTAATTTTAAATCACAAATTAAATAAGAATGTATTTTATAAAATTTTTGGAGATGAAAATAAGATCAACAATCTTATCGGTGATAAAATTAATAATGAATTTTATGAAATCATCCACACTACAGAGGTTGTTAAAAGCACTGATAGCCCATTAGAGGGTGCTAAAAGAGGTAAAAATACTAGCATGTGGCTTGCAATAGATAGTGTTAAGAAAAAAGAAACAGATATTGTTGTATCAGCGGGTAACACTGGAGCACTATTAGTTATCTCAAAACTAAATCTTAAGATGATAGAAAATATTGATAAACCAGCATTATCAGCTTTATGGCCAAATAAAAAAGGGATGAGTGTTGTATTGGATTTGGGTGCAAATATTGAATGTAGCTCTAAAAATTTATTAGATTTTTCTATAATGGGTGCGTCTCTTTATACTTCGTTGTATCCAGGTGAAAAACCAAATGTAGGTTTATTAAATATTGGATCAGAGGAACTAAAAGGAAATGAAACAATTAAAGAAACTTATAAAACTTTAAATGATAAGAATTCTGAAAATTATAATTTTTCTGGTTATATAGAAGGAAATCACTTAATGGATGGAGAGGTCAATGTGATTATTTCTGATGGTTTTACAGGAAATGTAGCATTAAAAACTGCCGAAGGTACCGCTAATTTTATTACTAGTGAGCTCAAAAAAGCTATGACTGGATCAATAATTGGAAAAATTTCATCTTTATTAAATATCTCAAATTTAAATAAGTTTAAAAAACGTTTAGATCCAAGACTCTATAACGGCGCTATATTTATTGGGCTTGATTCACCAGTTGTAAAAAGTCACGGAGGAACCGATTATATTGGTTTTTCAAACTCATTAGATGTTTGTCATAGAATTGTAAAAGGTAATTTGATAGAAAAGATTAAGCAAAATATTTAAATTAATGAGAATAAACTTAACTAAAAAAGACTTAGTTAATTTAGTATATATGCAACTCGGTTTTTCAAAACAAATCTCTGAAAACCTTATTGAAGATTTTTTATCTACAATCGTTACAAACATTAAACAAGAAAAAAAATTAAAATTATCTAAATTTGGAACTTTTTCAATTAGACAAAAAAAATCTCGAATAGGTAGAAACCCAAAAACTAAAGAAACTAAAATGATTTCTTCTAGAGATGTTGTGTTATTTAAGCCATCAAAAGAATTTAAAGAATTTATAAATTTAAAAGATAATGGATAAATCTGATAGTGCTTACAAAACAATAGGTGAGGTTGCAAAAATATTAAATCTAAAACCTAATAAAAATGGTGTTCTTCCAACTCATACGATTAGATTTTGGGAAAGTCAATTTAAGCAAATTAAACCTAAAATCTTAAACTCAAAAAGAAGATATTATGATGAAAACTGTATTAATCTTCTCAAAAAAGTTAAATTTCTTCTTAAAGAACAAGGTATGACAATTAATGGTGTAAAAAAGATCCTAAATAGAGGTGAGTCTTTAGAACTTGACGAAATTGCAAATAATTCTATAAAAGCTGATAATTTAAGAAATAAATTAGTTAAGATTTCTAGAATTGCAAAAAACTTAAAAAATATAAAATAATATGGCTAAAAAAACACACGTAAAAGTAAGACTTGTTCCTGAAGCTAAACCTGATAGTTCTTTTTTTTATTATGTTAAAAAACCTGCAGGTGGCGAAAAAGCTAAAGTTAAGTTGTCTGCTAAAAAATATAATCCTGCAACTAGAAAACACGAAACTTTTGTGGAAAAAAAACTTCCACCACATAGCAAGTAATTATTTTTTTTTAAAATTTCTTCTTTCGTAGTCGATATAAGACCAAATCATATTTTTCCAAATTCGATTTGTGATTTTTGAATCGATCTTTAATTTTTTTGATTTTCCTTTAATTTTGTTAAGGATAAAATTAATTCTTTTTTGGTCAACTATCTCTTTTTTAAATTCTTTTAACTTAAGCACTTCTTTTACAAGGCCTGTTCTGTATTTAATTAGAGAAAGAAGCTTATTATCAAGTTTATCAAGCTTAACTCTAATTATATTTAATTTTTTTTTATTATTAGGCGACATTTAATTTATTGGATTAATTAATAATTATTATATTTATATACACATGTACAGTGCGAATAGTCATATAAATTATCAATTAAAAATTTGGTTACTTATATTATTGTCATTGATTATTTTAATTATCTTAGTTGGTGGTCTAACAAGATTAACAGATTCAGGTCTATCCATTACTACATGGGAATTATTTGTAGGTTTTCTTCCACCTTTAACAAATGATATATGGTTAGATTATTTTAATCTTTATAAGACAATCCCTGAATATCAGGAGCAAAACTTTAATATGACTTTAGATGAGTTTAAAGTAATTTTTTGGTGGGAATGGGCTCATCGACAACTAGGTCGATTAATTGGTTTGGTTACATTGTTACCACTTCTGTATTTCACAATCAAAAATGGTTTATGGGTTGTAAAAAGATATGGCATAATTTTTCTTTTAGTATGCTTACAAGGATTTTTTGGATGGTACATGGTATCAAGTGGTTTAGTAAATAAAATTGATGTTAGTCATTATAGATTGTCTATACATTTGTTTACAGCCTTTATTATTCTTTCAATAGTTTTTTGGAATTTTCTCAAATTGACTGAACTACAAATTAACCAAATTTCAATTAAATCATTTTTCATTAAATTTTTTCTTTTTTTGTTATTCATGCAATTAATTATAGGTGCTTTCGTATCAGGTATGAATGCTGGAACTATTTATAATACATGGCCTTTAATGGGTGTCTCTTATTTTCCAGATGATAGTAAAATGATTGAATTTTTAGATATTGCTGTTTTTGATAACCCTTCTATTGTGCAATTTTTACATAGAAATTTAGCTTACCTAATTATGATAGTTTATATTTTTCTGCTAATTTCTATTTTTAAGGAGACGAATAAGATATTTAGAAAACCAATTTTAATTATTGGAATAAGTTTGTTTTTACAGGTTGTGTTAGGAATATTAACAATTTTATCTGGAGTAAAAATTATTTATGCATCTTTACACCAGATAAATTCTATTTTGATAGTATTATCTACTTTATATTTCCTCTACATATCTAAATATGAGAAAAAAACTAATTAGTTTCTATTTGTTGACATATAAATCTCAAATTAACTAACAGCTTTTAATTTATCTTTAGAAGAATTTTCTAAAGCTTGATCCAAATCATCAATGATGTCATCAATATGCTCCAAACCAATACTCAATCTTACATAACCAGGTGTTACTCCAGCTGCGGCTAGCTCATCTTCAGTAAGCTGACTATGTGTTGTTGTCGCTGGATGAATTGCTAAGCTTCTAGCATCACCAATATTTGCAACATGGTAGAACATTTTTAAAGACTCAATAAATCTTTTTCCTGCTTCAATACCTCCAGCTAGTTCAATGCCAACTAATGCACCATTACCACCATTAAGATATTTTTTAGCTCGACTATTTATTTCATCATTATGTTCAGTAGCATAAATTACTTTATCTACCGCTTTATGTTTCTTTAAATAATCAACAACTTTAGAAGCGTTTTCACAATGTTGTTTCATTCTTAAAGCAACTGTTTCCAAGCCTTGAATTACACCAAAAGCATTGTCAGGTGATAAAGCTGAGCCAAGATCTCTTAAAATTGTTACTCTTGCTCTTACTGCAAAAGAAACATTGGCACCAGTAAGTTCAGGAACTGCTTTACCCCAAACTACACCACCATAACTAGCATCAGGCTCGTTAAAAAGAGGTTGTCTTTTTGGGTCTGCTGTCCAATCAAAATTACCACCATCAACTAAAGCTCCACCAACAACAGTTCCATGTCCTGCTATATATTTTGTAAGCGAATAAACCACCACAGCAGCCCCATGTTCTAATGGTTTACAAATTACTGGTGCAGCTGTGTTATCAACTATTAGTGGTATATTGTATTTTCTTCCAATATCTGAAACTTCTTTGATAGGAAAAACTCTTAAATATGGATTTGGTAAAGTTTCTCCATAAAAAGCTCTTGTTTTATCATCAATAGCTTTCTCAAAGTTTTTTGGATCAGAAGGGTCTGCATATCTTACTTCTATACCAAGTTTACTTAAAGTATGTGTAAACAAAGATACAGTTCCACCATAAAGATCTGTTGAACTAACTATATTATCTCCAGCTTGGGCAACGTTTAATATTGCAAAAGTTGAAGCTGTTTGACCAGATGAAACGGTTAAACTAGCTAAACCACCATCAAGAGCCGCAAGTCTCTTTTCCAATACATCATTGGTTGGATTCATGATTCTTGTGTAGATATTACCAAACTCTTTTAAAGCAAATAGGTTGGCAGCATGCTCCGTACTATTGAATTGATATGATGTAGTTCTATAGATTGGTACTGCTACAGCGTTTGTTGCAGTATCACTTCTGTAGTCACCACCATGAATTGCTATAGTTTCTGGATTATTTCTTTTTGTACTCATTTTTACTCCTTTTTTAGTGCTTTAACTTAATGTAAAGCGCACAATACAGTTCAAATGCCTACCGATAATGATATATAAATTCCTGTTTAGCAGTTTTATGCCCGCAATAGGATCAAATCGGCTTAATCTTTTTAGCAGATAAGTATTATATTGCAAGCTAAATATCAAATTGACTTTGCAATTATTAATAGTATTAATCCTGGCACAATGACAAAATTTGTAAAAAAAGACCAAGTATCATCATCATGGTATGAAATAGATGCAACTAATGCTGTAGTTGGTAGATTAGCGACTGTTATCTCAAAAATTATTAGAGGTAAAAATAAGACTACTTATACACCTCATATGGATCATGGTGACTTTGTTGTAGTGAAAAATATTGAGCAAGCTAAATTTACTGGAAAAAAATTTGAAGAGAAAATTTATTATAGACACACTGGTCACCCTGGTGGAATTAAAGAGACTACACCTGAAAAATTACATGAAAAAAAACCAGGTGAAACTTTAAAGCTTGCTGTTAAAAGAATGCTTCCTGGTGGTGTATTAGGTAGAAAGCAATTAACTAAATTAAAAATTTATGCAGGTAGCAACCATCCACATGCAGCACAAAATCCTCAAATTATTGAGCTAGGTAAATTAAACAGTAAGAACTTAGTTAGAAATTAATATGGAAAATATTCAAACATCATCAAAAACACCTAAACTAAAATTAGATTTTAAAGATAGTAAATATGCTACAGGTAGAAGAAAAACTTCAATTGCAAAAGTTTGGTTAAAAAAAGGCTCAGGTAAGATTTATGTAAATGGAAAATTATTTAATGAATATTTTTCTAGTGAATTCCATCATCTTCAAATTACTAGACCATTTGATATAATTAACCAATCTACTGACTATGATGTTAGATGTAGTGTTAGTGGGGGAGGCCCAACTGGTCAAGCAGGTGCTTTAGTACATGGTATTTCTAAAGCTTTGGTTATGTTTGATGAAAATTTAAAATCTACATTAAAAACTGAAAAACTTACAACCAGAGACTCTAGAGCGGTTGAAAGAAAAAAACCTGGTAGAAGAAAAGCTAGAAGAAGCTTCCAATTTTCTAAAAGATAATTCTTTTTTAAATTTAAACTGTTATAATAAATTATGTCTAAGCTTAATGCATTAGTTGCTGGATCAACTGGATATATTGGAATTCAATTAATTAAATTATTAGTAAAACATAAATATATTAATATTAAATATTTATGTGGAAATAGTTCTGTTGGAAAGAAAGTTTCTAATTACGACAAATCACTATCTAATAAGAAGTTACCAAAAATTATTAAGTTTAATAAAAAACTTTTAAAAGATGTGGATGTAATTTTTACTGCCTTACCTAATGGTGAGGCTCAAGATATATCAAGATATTTAACAAAAAATATTACTTTAATAGATTTAGCAGCAGATTTTCGATTAGAAAAAGGATTAAATTATTTTAAATGGTACAAACAAAAACATAGAGCAACAAATTTGATTAAAAGAAGTCTTTATACACTACCTGAAATTAATGGAAAAGATTTAAAAAAATATCAAATTATTTCATGTCCTGGTTGTTATCCAACTTCTATATTACTTCCATTAATACCATTGTTTAAAAATAAATTGGTAAAAGTTAAAAATATTATTATGGACTCTAAGTCTGGATATTCTGGAGCAGGTAGAGGCGTGCACAAAAAATATAAAGATAAAAATCTTTATGAATCTCTAAGTGCATATGGCGTTGGTTTTCATCGACATAACTCAGAGATTGATCAAATGTTAAAAAAATTTACTCAAAAGGAAATAAGTTTTAATTTTACACCACATTTAACTCCTATGTTTCGTGGCATTTTAAGCACAATTTATATTGATTTAGAAAATAATGTATCTCAATCAAAAGTAATAAAAGTTCTTAAAGATTTTTATAAAAAAGAAGACTTTGTAAAAATTTTAAAAGCAGATAGATTAATTGGCACAAACGATGTTATTAATTCAAACAATTGCTTTATATCAGTCTGTAAATCTAAATATAAAAATAAAATTATCATACTCTCAGCTATAGATAATTTAATCAAAGGTGGGGCAGGTCAAGCTGTACAAAATTTAAATATAAAGTTTAATTTTCCAATTAAAACTGCTTTATCATGAAATCAATCTTAACTTTATTTTTAATTTTAATGTTAAGTAATTGTTCATTAAACAAAGATTCTAAATATTGGACAGAAGATGTTGTCAAAAAGAGTAAAGATCTAAAAAAATTATCAGATGTATTAAAAAAGTCAGAAGATATAACAACCATGACCTTTGATGAATATGAGATTTATATAGATGATTATACAAAAAAAAGTAAATATCCAGATATAAACCAATGAACAATACAATAAATATTGCAGTAGTAGGCTTGGGGCAAGTAGGCATTTATTTGCTTAATGAATTAAATACTAAAAAGAAGGATATTGAACTTAAAACTGGTAAAAAAATTAATGTTGTAGCGATATCTGCAAAAAATATTAATAAAAAAAGACAATTTAAAGTTGATAAGAAAATATTTTTTAAAAATCCTCTAGAGATTTTCAACAATAATAAAGTTGATATATTATTTGAGGCTATTGGATTATCAGATGGTATTTCAAAAAAAGTTGTTGAAACTGCATTAAAGAAAAAAATTCATGTTATTACACCAAATAAAGCATTAATCTCAAAACATGGAAATGAATTAGCTAAGATTGCTGAATTAAATAAAGTAAATTTAGAATTTGAAGCATCAGTTGCTGGAGGTATTCCAATATTAAGATCAATTAAAGAAGGTTTGGCTACTAATAAAATTTCAAAAGTTTATGGAATTTTAAATGGAACTTCAAACTATATTCTTACAGAGATGGAATTATCTAATCAAAATTTTACAGATGTTCTTAAAAAAGCTCAAAAACTTGGTTATGCAGAACCTGGTAATCCGAAGTTAGATTTAAATGGCTTTGATGCTTTCGCTAAAGTTAGAATTTTATCTTCATTGGTCTTTAATAGTAAAATTTCTAAACACAAATGTTTAATGGAAGGTATTCAGAAAATTGATCTTAAAGATATCAAGATTGCAAACCAGCTAGATTTAAGAATTAAACTTTTGGGAATATCTGAGTTAAAAAACGGTCATTTATTTGAAACAGTTCATCCTTGCCTTGTTAGTAAAAAATCCTACATTGGCAATGTAAATGGTATAATGAATGCAGTTATACTTGAAGGTAAACCTGTTGGAGAAAGTATACTTCAGGGAGAGGGGGCTGGCCCAGGTCCAACTTCATCAGCACTATTATCTGATTTATTATCTATTTTAAGAGGTAATATAAAAAAACCTCTCGGTGTTTCTGTATCTAAACTTAAATCTTTAAAAAATTACAACATTAACAATTATGTAAATTCTTTGTATATAAGATTTGAAGTAAAAGATAAGCCAGGTGTTTTATCTCAAATTACTAATCGATTGGCCAAATATAAGATATCAATAAAAAGACTTATCCAAACTCCTGATAAAAAGAATAATAAAGCAACAATTGTTATTATTACTCATAAAACTTCCGAACTCAATCGCAGTAATTGTTTATCTGTATTTAAAACCAATAAAAATATTCTAAAAACACCTACATTAATAAGATTGCTTGATTAATGGACATTTATTTAAAACTCTTTGAAGTTTTATTTCCTGTATTTTTTATTGTTGGTATCGGTGTTTTTTTAGGAAAAAAAAACCCCAATTTTGATACTTCATTTATAACAACTTATTCAGGTAACTTCGGTACACCAGCGCTAGTAATTTTTGCTTTAACCGCTGGCGGTGTAACTTTTGATGTTTTTAAAGAATTTTTTATATATGCAATAATACTTTTGGCTGTATTTGGTATTGTTGGTTTAGTTTTTTTAGTTCTTATGAAGAAGGACTATATTAGAGAATTACCAACATTTATTTTACCGAATACTGGGAATATGGGTATTCCAATATGTTTATTTGCTTATGGAGAGCTTGGAATGGGTATGGCCGCATCAATTTCTTCTCTTGTTGTTTTGCTTCATTTTACTTTAAATATTTTTTTAGCCAAAAGAGCATTTGACTTTCAAATAATTTTCAAGAGTCCAGCATTTTATGCAATTATATTTACTGTTTTACTATTATATTTTGAAGAACCCATACCTCAGTTTGTTATGAATACTGTAATGTTATTGGCATATGGTATGATTGTTATGATTTTAATGTCTTTGGGCGTTGCACTTACTCAAATGAAAGTTTTTTCTTTTAAAGATGCTCTAATTACTTCAACGGGAAGAGTAATTATTGGCCCTATTATTGGTTTTGTTGTTGTAAAAATATTTGATTTAACAGGTGCAGCAGCAGGTGTTGTATTGTTGCAGTCTTCGATGCCTAGTGCAATATTGTGTTATTTAATTGCCTCAATGTATTCACCAAAAGAAATTGTTGATAACATTTCAAGCACGATTGTTGTGTCAACAATCATGTCTCTAGTAACTATACCAATTGTATTATTCTTTGCTTTAAAATATTTCTATTAAGCAGTATTCTTCTTTTATGAAGGCAATAATTTTAAATGCATCAGCATGGATGATTGTTCCGGTAATGGATGCTTTTGCAAAACATTTAAGTATTTCTATGGATGTTTTTCAAATAACATGGGCTAGGTATTTTTTTACTGTTGTTTTTACACTTTCTTTAATGGTTTTTTTTTACAGAGAGACTTTAGTTTGGAGTAAAAGACCAAAACTACAGCTAATAAGAGGTTTTATTTTAGCTTTTTCTACTTTATGTTTTTTTTATTCAATATCTGTTATCTCACTACCAAAGGCTTTAACATTGGCATTTGTTGCACCTATAACCTGCACAGCATTATCTCCAATATTTCTAAATGAGAAGGTCGGTATCAGAAGGTGGTCAGCTGTTCTTGTGGGCTTTTTAGGAACTCTTATAGTTATTAGACCAGGATTTATAGACGTTAATTTAGCTACATTAGCAGCTTTAGCTTGTGGTATTTGTTATGGGTTCTATTTGGTAATAACTAGAAAGCTTAGCACCTCAGACAATTCACTTCTAACGCTCTTGTTTACCGGTGTAGTAGGGCTAGCAATAATTAGTTTATTTGTTCCTTCAGTTTGGGTTAATCCAACCCTAAATCAGTGGATTATGATGGCTATAATCGGTCTTATAGCCTCTGTAGCACATCTTTTTATCATTTTATCACTCAAATACGCAGATGCTTCTAAATTGGCTCCTTTAGGCTACACTGAGATTATAACCAATATTATAATTAGCTATTATATTTTCAATGAACTACCTAATAATTGGACTTATTTAGGTCTTTTCATAATAGTCCTTAGTGGTCTTTATATATCTAGAAGAGAGTACATCCTAAATAAACACAATTAATAGTAACTATTTATTTACTATATACTAATCTATTATATGATATTATAATTATAAACCACTGTAATTATTGATTTTTTATCTTTTATTATTTATAAAAATAATATCAAAAAATAGTAGAAAAATTATACTATTAATAGAAAGTATTATATTTAGAAATTAAAAATACATGCATAATTTTAAAACTGGCTAAAATCATTTAATACCAATGCCTTTAGATGGTTATAATGATTTAAACACGAATTTTTGAATTTTATAGTGAATAGGGGAGATGAAAATTTCCTAAAATAACCCCATTTTAAGGACTTCTAAAAGTATTGTTATTATTGAAAACTAGAGCAATGCACTATTAGAATATATGTTTTAAACGGCCATAGAGCACCTTATTTTAAGCAAAGATCGATATGTAGTACAACTGAAGGGTGCATGATAGTATTTATATGAAAAAGGATCAAAATAGCTTAAAAACATTTATTTTAGAGGTTAATTTGATGATTAAGCACATAAAAAATATTATTTAATGAAGACCTTTTCTGATCTCAATAATCGTCGTTTTTGCTGAATACCACCTTTTCCAGAATAACCACCAAGGCTGCCATCAGATCTGATCACTCTATGACAGGGTATTTTAGGAGGATAGGGGTTTTTTCCTATAGCGTTAGCTACTGCCCTGAAAGCTTTAGGATTTCCAATGGCTTTAGCAACTTCTAAGTAAGTCTTAACTTTGCCTTTAGGTATTTTCTTCAAATAGTTCCAGACTTTTAGCTGAAACTTAGTTCCCTTTAAGTTCATAGAGTTCAAATCCAGTGTTATTAGCTATTTTATCGTATAATTTCTTTGCATTTTCATTGGAAGAGTGGGTGATCCAACGAATTCCATTCCAATTATTGGCTTTTGATAATGATTTTAGGTGACTAATGAGTTTTTGAGCTATTTTTTTACCTCTAAATTCTGGCTCTACAAACAAATCGTCTAAAAAACCAATATATTGGCCCTTAATTGGTCTTGGCATTGTTCTGTAATGCGCAATTCCAACGATTTTACCCTCTAATTCAAAGCAAATAGCATCAACAATATGATTATCATCGTGAATCCAACCCCACAAAGTGTCTAAAATCTCTGTATTCATTGGGACTTTGTAAAAATCGGCATAACCACTGTATAATTTAGCCCAACTTTCTTTATCTTTTAGCTCCAATTTTCTAATCATTTAGTTTAATTTCATTATCTAAATTATTGATATAATTATTTAATCTACATCCCTGACGTATATAATCTATAACCAGGACTTACTTGTGCACACGTATGTCCGTGAGAATCACAGATTGCAACCTTTACAGGTTTTTCCCCAGTTAGATTTAACGCGTTTGCTTTAGTAATGAATCCACCACCATTCATCATCTGAACATTTAATCCAATTATTCCAACTGCAATTACAGTTAATATCCCTTTAGTAAATTTATCCATTTATTATCCTTTCATTTTTTTACAAGATTACTTACTTGACATTAAAAATCATCTAATATATTACTAACGATAATTAATGATTATCAATAGTAATAATAATGAATAACATAGTTACAAACATAAAAGCATTACAAGAAGAAACTTTATTGAATTTAAAAAGTTCTAAAGCGGATAATACAATAAGAGCATATAAGTCAGATTTTAATGATTTTGGATTATTTTGTGCAAAAAATGGATTTAAATCTCTTCCGTCTGAACCTAAAATTGTTTCGTTATATTTGACACATCTTTCTACAAAGGATGTAAAAATGAGTACTCTTAAAAGACGATTGGTGTCAATAGGAGTGATACATAGGTTAAAAGGACATTATCTAGATACAAAAAATCCTTCAATTATTGAAAATATTATGGGTATAAAAAGAAGAAAAGGTAGCACACAAATAGGTAAAAAACCTATATTAATCAATCATTTAAAACAATTAATTAATGTTATAGATAAGCAAAATAAAAAAGAAATTGAAAAATTAAGAGACAGATCAATTATTTTAATTGGCTTCTCAGGTGGATTTAGAAGAAATGAGATAGTGTCGTTAAATTATGATGACCTAGATTTTGTGCCAGAGGGTCTAAAAATTACTTTAAGAAAATCTAAAACTGACCAATTTGGAGAAGGCTCATTAAAGGGACTACCCTACTTTGACAGCCCCGTATATTGTCCGGTTATATCTATTCAAAAATGGTTAAAATTATCGAAAATTAACAAAGGGGCTTTATTTAGAAGATTTATAAAAGGATCAAAATTATCTGAAAAACGACTAACGGATCAAACGGTAGCTCTATTGATAAAAAAATATTTAGAATTAGCAGACATTGATAGCAAAAACTACTCTGGCCATAGTCTTAGATCAGGATTTGCAACTTCAGCAGCTGAAGCTGGTGTTGAAGAAAGAAATATTATGGCTATGACTGGTCATAAATCAACAGAAATGGTTCGAAGATATATAAAAGAAGCTAATCTATTTAAAAATAATGCATTAAATAAAATAAAAATTTAATCTCTAAATAAAATAAAAAATTAATCTCTAAAATTTTTATGAACAAAAATTAAATCTGCGTGAAGCCAATTTATTAAATGATAATTATTTTCTACAAGAATTTTATATAAATCATTTTCTATAATTCTGGATAAATCATTGTTTCTAAATTCAAGTTTTTTCATTTTAAGGTCTAAAAATTCAACTGAAATAACATTAGGCTTATAAACTTTTAAATCAAAACCATTAAACACATCAAGCTCATGACCCTCAACATCAATATTCATATAATCAATTTGTTGATTAAAATTTAATTTTTTTAGAATGATATCCAAAGTCGTCGTCTTTACAGACCTTATCTCTTTGATTGATGCATTTTGAAATGTTGAAACCTCATGTTCAAGTGTATTAATAGGAGATTTATCATGATAAAAATATAATTTTTTATTCAAAACCGATGAAGAAACAGCTTGATTGAGATTTATATCGTTTGGCCTTGAAAGATTAAAAAGTTTAATATTATTGATATCAAGATCAATATTAATTCCATGCCATCCACGCTTGAAAAGTAAATAAGTGTTATTGCTAGAAATAGGATGTTGACAACCAATATCCAAATAAATGCCCTTCTTTTTATTCTTAAAAATATAATCTATAATTAAATCAACTGCATTAAATGAATAAGATATCTTCTTATATTTGATTTTTCTATTATATAAACTTAATTATTTTAATAAATTTTTAATCATTTTAATTAAATAAATTTTGATAAAATAATTTTAATTTACATGTAAATAAATCATAAAAATAAGCCAAATTCATTTTTGGATTTTCAAGA
>Ga0209660_1000144_pt1 | contig 43847 bp, 38 predicted proteins | sample SaaInlV_100m_DNA_2_FD_184659 | JGI IMG/M metagenome (GOLD analysis project Ga0209660, IMG submission 184659) | Marine microbial communities from expanding oxygen minimum zones in the Saanich Inlet - SI072_LV_100m_DNA (SPAdes) (version 2) | ecosystem: Environmental > Aquatic > Marine > Intertidal... | reverse complement strand
CTATTCAAGGAATGGCACGGGAGGTGGGACTCGAACCCACGACCTGCGGTTTAGAAAACCGCTGCTCTATCCAGCTGAGCTACTCCCGCAATGTAATCAAGGCTGACTTTTAACGCCTAGTTTTCTTGCTTCATAAATTCAATTATTTAATGGTGTGAATGTCGTCGTGGCTTTCAAGTATAGAAATCAAATTTAGGATGAATTCAATTGCATCACGGTTGGTCTTGACTGGGTTCCTGTGTCTGTGCCTGCCTTTGATTGGGGTTTTGATGACTGGACATGACCTGGCACCCTTCCTGAAGTTTCCGCCTGAAGTGCGTGACATAGGGGAGATTGATTTCTCCTGGAATGTTGCGATTGTATACTGGGCAGGCATGATTGCATTGTTTGCGTGGTTGTTAAAGCCCCGGGTATTGCTTGTGGCGGAAAGAAATGCAGGGAATAGCACAGGTTCTTCATTCCCTTTATGGGGTTGGCTGGCGCTAGCCTGGTTGGGTTTTTTTTGGTGGCTGGCGTGGGGTCGGGCCCCTTGGTTTGCTTGGGGGCAAAAGTTCACATTTACCCCCTTGTGGACGGGGTATATCCTCGTTATGAATGCCTTGGTGCACCAACGAACCGGGCGCTGCCCGATGTTGGAGAGACCAGGGTTCTTCCTTATCCTTTTCCCGGTTAGTGCGATCTTTTGGTGGACCTTTGAATACTATAATCGGTTTGTGCAGAACTGGATTTACCTCGGTTCAGATGTCGGAGTTCTGGAGTATTTTATCCACGCAACGGTTTGTTTTTCCACGGTCCTGCCGGCCGTCTACTCGACAGCGGTCCTGTTGAAGACATTCCCGGGATTGCAGGCACGGATGCGTGGCCCAAGATTAAAGTTCAAAAGTCCTGTAACTTTTGCCCGGGCGATCCTTTTATTATGTGTGGTTGCATTCCTTCTGGTCGGAGTTCGGCCCAGGGAATTGTATCCATTACTTTGGACAGGTCCCTTGCTGACCTGGATGGCCCTTTCCTTTCTTGCGGGGGAACCCGAAGATCTCGGTGAGTTGAGAGATGGGGACTGGCGACAAGTCTGGACATGGGCACTGGCTGCTTTGGTGTGTGGTCTCTTTTGGGAGATGTGGAACTCTCTTAGTCTGGTGAAATGGATTTACCAGGTGCCCCATTTACACGGGGTCTTGGTTTTTGAAATGCCATTGGCTGGTTTCGCGGGATACCTGCCGTTCGGATTGGAGTGCGCCGTTGTTACGGCTATGATCCGCCGATGGGCCCTGAATTCCGATTCGTTGACCCATTGATCAAAAAACACGTTGCCACAGCAACGGCTTTCAATGATGTAGGTTGGGTCGATTCAACCAACTTTTGTAGTATAAAAATGATTCTCAAGATAAACGGACAGGAAATTCCTGAGCAGTTTTTTCAACAACGTCTGCAGGAGATTTTTCCGGAAGTACAAAAACGACTAGCGGGCAAACCTCCGGCAATCATCAATCTAACCGCGCAGGATGAGACTCGTGATCGTATCATTGAGGAGGTTTTGATCGACCAAGAAATTGATCGTGTAAACCCTCCGGCGGATGAGGCTCTGGTCCAGCAGGAGCTGAAAAAAATGCTCAAGAAGCAGGAGACCAAGCGGCAACTGAAAGCGGCAGGCAAGGATCGTGACCGGTTGATTGAAACCATGCGGAAGCAACTTTTTCGCCGACTGCAGGCCTATGAGATCATGGAGGCTGCGATGCGGCAGGATGCTCCTTCGGATGAGGATGCTGAAGCCTTCCATACCAAAAATGCAGGCTTTTTCAAGGTTGCCGAACAAGTCCGTGCATCGCATATCCTTGCACGTGGGGTTGGTGATTCATCCAAGGAAAAGATCGGTAAAGCAAAGGCTGCGCTTGAATCCGGCAAGGATTTTGAAACGGTGGCCCGGGAATTTTCCGAAGATACGTCTGCAAATGATGGCGGGACGCTCGGTTGGGTGCCGCGAGGCCAGACGGTGGCTCCTTTTGAGAAAGTTTTATTTGCCTTGGACGTTGATGGCGTCAGTGAACCATTTGAAACTCAATTCGGTTGGCACATTGCCAGGCTGCACGAAAAACAGGAGAGTCGAACCCGACCATTTGAAGAGGTCCGCGAGCAAATTGTCATGATGTTGCTTCGAGAACGAAGAAATGAAGCTTATCGACTTTTCCTTGAGGATTTGAAGGAGCGGGCAACCATTGAAGTGGTACAGGGATGAAGGTATCCTGCTTTAGAATACCCATCCTTGCTTTGGGACTCCTTGCAACCTTGCTACCCGGGACGGAGAAACTGGATGTCAAGGATCCTGCCCCACCAAAGGTCTATGAATTACCGGATCCAGTAACGCCTGAGGCCAAGTCTTTTAGTCGTCTAACATTTCACAAGGCAGCGAAGCCACTTTCGTCAAAAGCAAAAACGCAGTCCTGGCCTCGATTTCTTGGCGCTACGGACAATGCAATTTCAGCAGAGACTCATCTGGAGAAGACCTTTTCAAAGGGTGGCCCTGTCAAGGTCTGGGAAATTGAAACTGGGACCGGTTATACTTGCCCCACGGTAGCAAACGGCCGCATGTATTTATTCCATAGGTGGGAGGACCAGGAGACTGTGGAGTGTATCAATCCGGAAACCGGTAAGAGGTACTGGATTTACCAATATCCTGTGGCCTATACCGACCGCTATGGCTACAACAATGGCCCGCGTTCCAGCGTGGTAATCGATGGGGGGGAAATCTATACATTGGGGGTGACCAGCATCATTCACTGCCTTCGTGCAATCGATGGGCAGGTGATCTGGAAACGTGATCTGGCCAAAGAGTTCAAGGTGCGTGGCAAGTTTTTTGGGCAGGGGTCAACGCCTCTGGTCTACAAGGATTTACTGATTGTGAATATTGGTGCCGAGGGAGGGCCGTGTATTACGGCTTTCAACAAGTTGAATGGCCATTTGGCCTGGGGTGCAGGGAACCAATGGGGAGCGAGTTATTCTTCCCCGATTATAGCCAATCTACATGGCAAGGACAAGATTTTGGCCTTTGCCGGTGGAGAGAGTCGTCCACCCACAGGAGGACTTCTTTGTATTGACCCAGTTACCGGCGTGGTGGATTTTCGTTTCCCCTGGCGTGCGACAAAGGCTGAGTCTGTTAATGCGGCCATGCCGGTGGTGGTGGGGAACCGGGTTTTTCTTACAGAATGTTACTCGAAAGGGGGAGTGATGCTGGAGATTACCCCTGAATTCTTTGCCGATCCTGCATGGGAGGCGCCAGGGTTTGGCGTACATTTCATGACCCCTGTATTGGCAGATGGTTATCTTTATGGGTTTGATGGTCGACATGACTTACAGGCAGAACTGGTTTGTTACGAGGCCAAGACCGGCAAGGAAATGTGGCGGGATCGACAGGAGTGGCAGGAAATTCTCCCGGATGGTCGTCCATTCAATATGGGTCTGCGACGGGGGAACCTGTTGAAAGTAGATGGATCCTGGCTTTGTCTTGGTGAGTATGGAAGTTTGCTCTGGATGGACCTGGCTCCGAAAGGTGCAAAGGTGATAGCTCGGCATCAGATATTTCTTGCTCAGGAGACCTGGACGCTTCCGTCGGTTCACCGCGGACTTCTCTATGTGGCCCAGAATAAGAAGGACCATATTTCAAGCCGCCCCTCACGGATCATTTGCTATGACCTTCGGGCCAAGTAGTGCCCATGCAGATTGATTTTCCTGAATATTGATCTGTCTAGTTAAGCTTGAGGGCAATCATGTTGCGCTCATCGCGGGCATAGAGTCGGCTTTTCGATATCGCGGGGTAGGAGCGACCTTTCCCAAGGACTTGCCGTCGGGAGAGTTCCATGTAATGACCTTTCTGTGCATCTGCGATTATCAATTCTCCGGATTCAAGCAGGATCACAAGTTTGCCATCGGCGACGAGGAGGCAACCGGAGTCCATTCGGCCGCTTGTCCAAATTACCTTGCCGGTTTCGGGTTCAATACATCGGGCCTGCATGCCATCCTCCTGTCGGCCATGCATCCCATAGAGGCGACCCTTGTAGAGGACCGGAGTTGAAAAGTGTGAGTCCATTGCGTCCTGGGCCTTCCATACTTGTGAAAGCTTACCATCCTTACCGACTTCCCATACCGTGGCGCCCACCCTGTAGCAGGTTGACGCAAAAACCTTGTTTCCATCGAAGGATACCGCACTGGCCGCATTAACCGAGGCGTGCATGGCCGGTCGGTAATGATTCTGGAATAGTATAGAGGGTATTGTCCCGGGCTTCCCCAGCGTGGCACCAACTAGACCTTCGCGGGTAAAAAAGATGGCGGTACGTTTCCCATTGATCGTCGTGGCAATAGGCGAAGCATAACTGCCCTCATGGTCAGTGGCATGCCATACGAGTTTCCCGGAATCTGCCTTGAAGGCGGCCACCCCGGCACCTTTACCCTGATGGCGACCGCCCAGGTTGAGTAAAACGAGTCCGTTTTCGACAAGGGGGGAGGAGCATCGACCAAAAAAGCCCTTTTTCGATTGGTACTGCTTTAGGGTGTCAACTTTCCATATATTTTTTCCTGTTTCCAAATCCGTGCAGGCAAGCAGGCCTTGGATGCCATAGGTGTAGATTTTACCATCGATGATGGTAGGTGTTGACTTTGGGCCAGAGTCCATTCCGTAGCTATCGACGTAAGTGCATGGGTGGGATGCTCTCCAGATAGTCTTTCCTGTTTCGGCCTCAAGAGCATCCAGAATTTCTTCATTATCAATCCGGTGATGCAGGAGGACCTTGTTACCGTAGACGACAGGTCCGGCTCGGCCATCTCCAACCTTAATTTTCCAGAGTTTAGCAAATTCCTCGGTTTCGCCGGGGATTCGGATGGAAGTTTTTTCATCAGCAATACCGTTCCTATCGGGACCAAGGAACTGGGGCCACGAGGCGAATGAGCCTTGTGTGAAGAGAAGCGAAAATAGGGTTAAAAAGAGCTTTTGCATGACTGGCTAGGGTTGTTTCGCTGTTCTGAAAGTGCCACCGGCAAGCTGTTCATACTGGAGGCGGGCGACCTGCCACATGTAGGTTTTGCTTGTGCGACCGTATGCATTTGCGGTGGCGAGACGCAGGTGCTTGATAGCCTTCTCTTTATTTCCTTGAATTTCATACCACATCCCGATGTACAGGTGTGCAAAGAAAAATCGACGAATCTTTGCGCTTTCACTTTCCTTGGAGACCTCGGCCGCCTTGAGGATTTTTTCAGGAGACATATCTTCTTTGCCTCCAAGCAGGTCGTAGATGGCTGGAAAGGGGTGTCTGTCAAAACGCGTGTAAGGAAGCATTTCACGCTCTGCCTTTTTAATCCCTTCGAGACAACTCTGGCAAAAATATTTCCATACACCATTCTCCCTGTCGACGGCATCATAGGCATGATATTTGGAAAACTGGTCCATACCTTTCTTGAAGTCATTGATGTAGTAATAGGCAATGCCAAGTCGCCAGTGTGGAGCGTCCTGAGAGGGGTCAAGTTCTATCATTTTCTCGAAGTCAGCCACGGCCTTGGCGAAGTTGCCGGCAAAAAGGTGCATATCCCCTCTACGTGAATAAAGGCGGACTTCCTTTGGACTTTTCGAGAGGTGCTCAGTATAGTCTGAAATGTCTTCCTTGAATTGTTTCTGCATTTCTTGGCGTTCACTTTCGGGGAGAGGGTGTTTTTCATCTCTGGCAAAAAGGAAGACAGGGAGAAGCAGGAAGGGTATTAATCTCATGAGTTTTGTGGAGTTATTCACTAGTATTAAGAAGAAGTCCATGCCTACGAGCGGAACGATAGGCAATATGGAAGACGCCGAATGCAAATACAAAGTAGAGGATATTCAGACCTGCCGCACGCCATAGATATCCCGTTTCCAGGATTCCCTCCAAATAGAGTGTGCGCATTCCTTCAAAGACATGTGCCGGTGGAATGCTGTAGGCAAGTTTCTGAAGGGCAGTTGGAAGTATGTCCACTGGATAGTACACCGCCATGAGCGGGGCAATCAGGAAGATGGAGAGCCAGGCGAGGCTTTCGGCTGCCACACCAAAGCGGATAAGGATGGCAACCACGCATATGCCTGTACACCACCCAAAAAACACTAGGTTGAGGTAGAAAAGGAGGAGAGGTGTTCCAAGCCCGAAGATATTAAGTTTGAACAGAGGCAGTGCAATGAAGCAGGCAGGAATGACACCGACCATTGTTCGCAATAAACTGATTGCTGTTAGTGAGACCAACATTTCGTGCGGTCGAAGAGGGCTGACAAACAGGTTGGCAAGATTTCGTGACCATAATTCCTCTAGAAATGAGAGGGCGAAGTTGATATGGGAACGGAAGAGGATGTCCCATAGAAGGACGGCGGTGAGGAGTAGCGCAGGTGCTTTCTTGTACCATTCAGACTCAGAAATCAGATGCTGGCTGATGAACCCCCAGGTGATGAGTTGCATGGTCGGCCAGAAGATAATTTCCAGCAGGCGCGGCCATGAACTGCGCAACAGGTAGATGTAGCGCAGCATGAGGGCGGTTATGCGGGTGTAGGACATTTTAGTTTCTGGCAATTTTGAGAAATACTTCCTCAAGATCCTGCTTTTCGTGTCGGCTGATTAGCTCGGTTGGAGAACCTTGTTCCACGATTCGCCCCTTGTTCATAATGTAGACGTGTTGGCACATGCGTTCTACTTCCAGCATGTTGTGGCTGGCCAACAGAATGGCGGTATTACGGCGTTCCTGATATTTCCGGAGGTAATCACGTACCCACATGGCGGTCTCCGGGTCGAGGCTGGCTGTTGGTTCATCGAGTAGCAGGAGTTCAGGTTCGTTGATGAGTGCCTTGGCCAGGGATACCCGTGTTTTCTGGCCGGAGGAAAGCTTGCGGACTTGGCGGTCAATGAATTCCGTCAATTCAAGGTCCTTCGATAGCTTTGCGATTCGTTCCTTGGAGGAAGGAACCTTGTAAAGCCGGGAATAGACCGTTAGATTTTGTCGTACGGTTAGGCGCTGGGGAAGGTCGATGTATGGGGAGGAGATATTGATCCTGGGCAGAATCTTAAATCTGTCACTGATGAGGTTTTGACCAAAGATTCTTATCGTTCCATTGGTTGGGAGAAGCAACCCGAGAAGCATTGATATGGTGGTTGTCTTTCCTGCCCCGTTGCTTCCCAGCAGGGCAGTTGTACAGTGTGGACGAAGATCGAAATCAATGTTGTCGACTGCAGTCAATCCGTTGAACCGCTTGGTGAGTCCACGAACTTGTACCACGGACGGGTCTTCACTCATACAGGTTTCGCGTCCGGGTTGGAGTGGACAAGACCGGTCGCGCTATCTCTATCTCTTAGATAGCGGAACGTATGGGCGATGGGGTGCGCCTGTGTAGATCTGTCTTGGGCGACCGATGGGTTCCTTGTTTTCGATCATTTCTTTCCACTGGGCAATCCATCCGGGTAGGCGACCCAGTGCAAACATGACGGTAAACATATCCGTTGGAATTCCAAGGGCCCGGTAGATGATACCTGAGTAGAAGTCTACATTTGGGTAGAGGTTCCGTTCAATGAAGTAATCATCCCTGAGTGCAACTTCTTCAAGATGCCTCGCAATGTCCAGGACAGGATCAGTGACACCGAGCGCACTTAGAACACCGTCACAGGCTTTCTTGATGATTTTTGCTCGTGGGTCGAAATTTTTGTAGACTCGGTGGCCAAAACCCATGAGTCGGAATTCGTCATCCTTATCCTTTGCTTTTTCAATCCATTTGTCGGGCCCGCCTCCATCGGCATGAATTGCATCAAGCATCTCAATTACCGCTTGATTTGCTCCACCATGGAGAGGTCCCCAAAGAGCGGTGACACCTGTGGAAATAGCTGAGTAGAGATTACAACGGGAGGATCCTGCTATACGAACGGCCGCTGCTGAACAGTTTTGTTCATGATCGGCATGGAGTATAAGAAGCTTGTCCAACGCATCGACAACCAAGGGGTCGGGTTCGTAGTCCTCGGTTGGGAGTGAGAACATCATGTTCACGAAGTTCTGCACGTAGCTGTAGGAGTTCCGCGGATAGACAACCGGGTGACCAACAGAATTTTTATAGGCCCAGGCTGATATTGTTGGAATCTTGGCAAGCAGCCGGATAATGGTCCTGTTGATTGATTCCGCTTCTCGATTTGGATCCTGCGAACCTGGATAAAAAGTTGACATCGCTGAGACCATTGAGGCTAGAATGCCCATTGGGTGAGCCTTTGATGGGTAGGCCTCATAGAAACGCTTCATGTCTTCATGAATCAAAGTATGAGTGGTGATGTCCTTGCTGAAATCTTCAAAAACTTTTGCCGAGGGAAGTTCCCCATGTATTAAAAGGTGGGCTACCTCAAGAAAAGTGGATTTTTCAGCAAGATCCTCGATCGAGTAACCTCGGTAGCGCAGTATACCCTTTTCCCCGTCAAGAAATGTGATTTTACTCTGGGTCGAACCGGTATTCTTGAATCCTATATCAAGAGTAATGAGACCCGTGTCGCCTCGGAGTTTGGAGATATCAAAGGCCCTTTCCTCCTCCGTTCCCAAGATTACAGGTAATTCGCAAGTTTTTTCTCCGAAGGTAATTTTTGCTTTGTCGCTCATGATTTTTATATTTTTTAAAAGGTCAGGGTAAAGCAGTTCAATGCATTGGTATTTGGCACTGAAGTGGAAACATTATTCAACCACCCGATTAAAAAGGGAAGAAGAGAAAAGGAGTGCGATCGGGGTTTGTCAAATATCAGTGTGGAAAAAAATATCACTCCTGATCTCAATATTCACATCTCAACCTGAATTAATTTCATAGGTTCATCCGTCCAGAATCGAATCTTAAACCAGTTTTAGCAACTCCTCAACATGAGGTTCCGGTTTCACCTTTCTGAGGATGTTTGAGAGTACACCGTTTTCATCTATCAAGAAGGTCGATCGTTCCACGCCCATGTATTTACGACCATACATGCTTTTCTCAACCCATACCTCATAATCTTTGGCGATGGTCTTTTCCGTGTCGCAAAGTAATGGAAAGGGAAGGGAAAATTTTTCAATGAACTTTGTGTGCGACTTCTCATTATCCGGGCTCACGCCTAAAATGACTGTGTTTTTTAATTTGAACTCAGCAAAGGCGTCTCTAAATGCACATGCTTCCTTTGTACAACCGGGGGTATCGTCCTTTGGATAGAAATAGAGGATTACTTTTTTCCCGCGAAAGTCTTCCAGTTTTGCAAGGTTGCCATCCTGGTCTGTAGTTGAAAATGAGGGTGCGGGAGCGTTTGCTTTGAGTTTGCTCATAATATTAACTAATTTGTGATTTCTTCTCGGTTTTGAACGTAAATTCTCTCATTCAGTCAATTTAAACTAGATGAAGTTGAGGATTTTCTGGATTTTTTCTGGCCAATCCCCAATTCAATTTTAAAAAAGTAAGTCATATGAAGAGATTGGCGTTTTTACCTTTTGTTTTTTTGTTTAATTACGGGATGACTTTCGGTCAGTCACCCAACGTTTCGGGTAAGGCAACTTTTACCTACGAGACGAATAAACAGATGATTCCTGTTGCCTTGCAGACGACCGACAATAATTTGAGTATTATTGTTAAGCGGGCGTTCCGCCTTCATGGAGGGTTTAAGGTGGTATCCGACAAAACTGCACGCTTCATTCTACGCTTTGAGGGGAGGGGCTCCAACAGTGTTCGCCTTGGTATTCTACCAACCATGGGCGGCTCGCCTGAATCCTTCCCTGTTCAGGGTGCTGATCTTCAACAAGCCGCACTCTTTGCAGCTGATACTGCAGTCGAACGACTCACCAAACGCCCCGGCTTTTTTGCCGGGCGAATTGTCTTTGTTACACATCAAGGCAAAATCAGGGAACTTTATACCAGCGATCTTTTCTTTAAGGGATACCAGAAACTTACTTCTCACAGGCATCAGGTTATTTCACCGGATTGGTCACCGGATGGCTCTCGCATCCTTTATTCCAGTAATCACAAGGGAGGTATGGACATCTTTATGCTCGACGTTGCCAGCCGAGTTCCACGTACCATTGCGAGTTACCGTGGGAGCAACTTGGGTGCTACTTTCGATCCTTATGGTCGTCGTGCGGCCATGATCCTGAATCGGGAACTCTTTATTAACGACTCCATCCTGAATCCTAAAAATAAGCCGAGGCGTCTTACGAATAACAAAAGCTCAGAGACTTCTCCCAGTTGGTCCGGTGATGGTCGGAGAATGATAATCTCCTCAGATATCAAGGGTGGCGCCCAGTTATTTGAAGTCTATCTTTCGGGTTCAAATAGAGGGAGACTACGTCACATTCCAACGAATATAAGTCGCGAATGCACGGAACCTGCATGGAATCCCACGGATCCCAACATTCTGGCGTTCACAGCCAATATTGGTGGGCGTTCCCAGATCGTTATATATAATTTTCAAACTCGCGAGTCCCGTTCCTTGAAAAGTAATACAGATGATGAAGGGCCAAGTTGGACCAATGACGGTCGACATCTTGTTTTTGCCGCACTTAAGGGCGGTGCCCATCAACTACATATGCTGGACACCGTCACAAACAAGCGCACGGAACTACATACTAGTAAAAGTAGTTTCTCTTCGCCGGATTTTGTTTATCCCCGCCGTTCTCGTTGAATCGTTTAAATAGACTTTCGTGAGCGACCTCAGTCCGTCCATTCCAGAGGTCTCAAGGGCCAAGGCGGAGTATTTCTATTCCTATATTATGGCAACTTTCTGTGTTGTCCTCGTCTTGACGAATATAATCGGGACAAAGCTATTTCTTGCCTTCCCGTCACAGTTGCCAAATGGCTTTTGGGGCAGTCCAATTACTCTAACCACGGGTATTATTACATACCCCTTGACCTTTCTTCTTACCGATATTGTTAGTGAGGTTTATGGCCGTCGTCGTGCGGACCGGATGGTTTGGGCTGGCTTCACCCTGTCCTTGTTAATGCTGATTCTTGTTCAAATATCTATTTTTCTCCCTGGTTCTCCGAACTGGGTGAATGATGGTTTGGGCTACAGCAATGTTGAAGGAATGCAGCAGGCATGGGAATCCGTCTTTACCCTGCCAGGCATCCTTATTTTCGCTTCAATGTCTGCCTACCTTATCGCCCAACTAATGGACAACCGCCTTTTCCATTTCTGGCGCAGGGTTACAAAAGGAAGGCACCTTTGGCTGCGAAACAACGCGTCAACTTGGATCTCCCAGTTCTTTGACACGATCATTGTCAATAGCATCTTTCTTGGTTTTGGCCTTAAGTTGGGGTGGACTCTGGTCTTTCAGGTGATCCTAGCGAACTACATCTTTAAACTACTCATTGCTGCCTTGGATACTCCACTTATCTACCTTGGAGTTCGTTGGCTAAATACATCACTTGAAATTCCTAAGTTTGAATCCGAATGATTAGTTATTCCCGTGACCCGGGAATAATTTCCAGTTCAAGGGTTTGCTTGCCTCTCAGGATGGTGATTTGCTCTGGCTTTCCTATCTTAAGTCCACCAATTGAATTGGTGTAGTCATAAATATTTTCGATCTTTTTCCCAGCGAGTCGGATAATCAAGTCACCACTGCGGATGCCGGCTTTGTCCGCCGGGCCACCTTTTGCTACCCCGGAGAGGAGCATTCCCTTTGAGCCACCGGATGCGTAATCTGGAATTGTACCCAGATAAGCTCGCAGGCTACCACGCCGGGCCTCCTTTGAACGAGTCTTGGAGGCAATGTATTCAGGGGGGGCTTTCATTTGAAGGAGTTGACGTGTTGCGAGCGCCATTAGGCGTGCAATATCACGTGTTCCCTCGTAATTAATTTTATCAGCGGTGTCAGTTGGCGTATGGTAATCCTCGTGGGTATTTGTGAAGGCGTTGAGGATGGGAATGCCGCGGGCAATAAAAGATGTTGTATCTGTGGGCAGGTTGGTGTCCTGAATGGTCTGGATGGTTAATCCTACTGGGATATTTGCGCGTTCGATTATACCGGCCCATGCCTTACTGGAACCGAGACCCTGCAGAGTGACCTTCTCACGGTACCTTCCCACCATGTCCATATTGAGGTAGGCGGCTATGGGATAGGAGCCTTTCTTGCGCGTCTTCATGAAATGGCCGGAACCAATGAGTCCCAGCTCCTCGCCAGACCAGGCGGCAAAGAGAATGTCGAATCCTGAGGGGAGTTTGCCTGCTTTTTTCTGTGAGGAAAGGTATTCTGCAATTTCCATCATGACAGCAGTTCCTGACGCGTTGTCATCTGCTCCATAATGAATTTCCCTGCGGACTTTTTCCTTGGCCCTTGAACTGGCGGTACCTTTCCCTAAATGATCGACATGTGCTCCTATAACGATTATATGTCGTGCTGGCTTATCACCTGTCTGTAGTAAACCTATGACATTACGACCGGTACTCTTTTCCCTGACGAGGTCGGTTGTAGCAGAAAGAGTCAACCCCTTGACTGGAAAACCCATCATGGGTTTACCGGTGTCCAGTTGGTCCTGTAGCTGTTTGATTTTTTTGCCGGATTTTTTTAATAGTCTTTCAGCAAGTTTATCAGTCAATGTAAGGACAGGTATCGATGTACTGGCTGAGGACCCATTATTACGGAGAGGGACTAGTTGTTGCTTGACCTTAGAATTTGGTCCGCTGACAAACAAGATGCCCTTGGCTCCACGGTCCCTTGCAATGGATGCCTTGTTGTGTAAGGATGCAAACCGCCAAAGGTGCTGGCGGGTCTTGCTATTCACATCCTCCGGAACATAGCGAAATGCGAGTACCCACTTGTCTTTAACATCCAGATGAACATAGGAGTCATATTCTTCATGCTTGCCCGCCTTGGGTGCTACCAATCCATAGCCGGCAAATACTATTTCCGTGGGATCAATCCGGCTACTTCCGGAGAAGGCGATTGGACGCCAGCTTTTGTTGAAGGATTGTTTGTGAGATTGCCCATCCTGATGGATGACCAATGCGTTGCCCTTGCCGAGGGAAACCCCCGACTCAAATGGAAAAGCCTGGAAGTATTCATTCTTATCTCCTGCAGGTTTAAGTCCGGTCCGGTGGAAGTTTTGCGCAACATAATCAGTGGCAAGGTGTGCTCCTTGTGTCCCTGTTAGACGTCCTTCGAATTTATCAGAAGCCAAAGTCTCAATATGTTTTTTAAGATCCTTGACTGTTATGTCGGGGTGGGTCTCTGAATCTTTTTTTCGGGGATTATCCGCAGAGTGTTCTAGTGGTAGGCCAAGTGCATTACGCGCATGTCTATCATTCCAGTTTGCCAAGAAAATTTGGGTGGTGCCATCATTTGTGCGTTTGCTGGTCCATGCGAGTTTATCTCCCTCAGGTGTGAAGCAGGGGAGACCATCAAATCCAGATGCATTTGTGACTCGGATGGGTTCACTCTTACCATCGCTCCCAACCACATAGAGTTCAAAGTTGGCAAAACCATGCTTATTTGTGGCGAAGATAAGGTAATCCCCGGATGGATGAAAGTAAGGAGCCCAAGAGAGTCGCTCCATTGCCGTTAGTTTTTTTTCATCTGTACCATCTATATTCATGGTGTAGATTTCGGCTGTGGTATGATCTTCGGAGAATCGTCGCCAACAGATTTTCTTTCCATCAGCGCTAAAAAAAGGCCCGCCATCATAACCGGGAGTATTGGTTAGTCGGCGAAGTTCGGAGCCATCGGCTTTCATGATATATAGTTCCATGAAGTAGGCCTTGTCGTGGTCGAAGTGTTTCTGCTCAGGCCCGGAAAGTTTGCGACCGTAAGCCTGCCGGTTCGAGGCAAATAGGATCCATTTTCCATCTGGAGAGTAGGATCCCTCCGCATCATAACCAAGTGTCTCTGTCAGGTTATGCAGTTTGCCTGTAGAGAGATCTTTTTCAAATATGTCGTAATTTTCATCGTAGCTCCAGGAGTATCTACGTTTCGTTGAAGACTCACGTTCCTTGAATTCGTCCTTTTGTTTCCTTATTGCATCAGAGTCCTCGTGGGTAGACGCGAAGAGTACTTTATTCCCTGTTGGGTGAATCCATGCACATGTGGTGCGACCATTACCTGGAGATATTCGCTCCGTGTCTCCGTTTCCCATGTCCAAAATATAGATTTGGTAGAAGGGGTTTCCTTTGTGGCGCTCAGATTGAAAAATAAGTTTTTTCCCATTGGCGGAAAAATAGCCTTCACCGCTTCGCTTCCCTTCAAAGGTCAGTTGACGGATCCCTGAGAGAAATTTATGCTCCTCGTTGGATGTGGGCTTGGGATCATTCTGAGCATGGAGATAGGTACCCAGGAGAAGTGCGAGCATTGCTGTTCGTTTCATTTTAAATCGGAATGTAAAAGTTTGGTTCTGTTTCCAGGATCAGCCAGAATCCTTACACTATTATTTTTTGGATGTATCCAATGGAATATCAACTTCCATGTTGTGGATTTTTCCTTGGGAATCCCATCCTTTTTCGGAATATAGATGTCCGGTGAGACGGGAGATTATCTTGGGTGCCCATTCTGTTTTTTTCATGCGTATAATCAAGTCCCTCCCTTTAGGCAGATATTTAGGTTTTTCCTGTGTCGTGATATGATTTGAATCACAGAAAAAGTATGGATGAGGAACAGGTATTTGTTTCGCCCCGGGTTGGATCAACATTTCTACATATTCGCCGACGGTCTTGGCAGAGATTTCCCAACCCTTAACTGTTTGTGGAAATCCTTCACGGGTAGTGGCAAATTGCTTTTCCCATCTTGCTATTTTTTTTGCCTTTTCAACAACAGGCAGAGTGAGAGATAAATCCCTATTCGCCGGTATGCATTTTTTGGAGCACATGAGCCAGGATGCATGGCCAAGAATTTTAATTTTCTTTCCGACCTCAAGATTTGCAGGAGCCTCCATTGGTATGATGTGTGTGATTGTGCCATGGAAGGCCTGAACATCTATAATACCCATTTTGTGGAGTTCCGGACTGGCCCATTGAAAAGGGTGTACGTTGAACCCCTTGGGTAAATCCCACTTGATTGAAGGGGCTAGACCAACGTCTCCCGGATTTTTCCAATAGGTATGCCAGCCCTTGTCATGTTTAATATGGAGTCCCAGATAAAAGTTTTGTCCAGGAACGATAGCATCCTTTTCTGAGATTAACTGGAGTTGCACTGGGTGGGGTTTACCCGAAAGGAGTAGGCAGACTGGAAGACATGCGATGATGAAAAGGGGACCTGAAAGTAATAACCTCATAAAATAGTAATGACGTAAATCCTCAGCTTTTGCGCTTTTCCGTTAGGCGACGGCTTAATGCCCTTGTTAATCGGATGCGAGGGTTTATTGCCCACCCGGAGGCATTGAGTAACAGTGCAAGGTCACGTCGTCTAAGTTTACGACCTACAATAATGAGTGAAGGCAGAATGATGAGCGTTAGGAAACCTGCTCCCGTATATAAAAAATTTATCTTGTCCACCTTGCCCAGGCTTGTGGTGATGAAGGCGAGTGAGGAGCTAAGTGCTGCAAATGCAAGTCCACCTCCTGCAAGAATCCCTCCCAGTCCAGATGTTTGCGTCATTGTTGGCACTGTTTGTGAGGGCTTTGTAGCTGGTTGTTTCGCTGCTTCATCCAATCCTTTTTCCAATGAGCTATGAATCTTTTTTTCACGCGCCGAGGAGATTTTTTCGAACTGGGAAGCCACAAGTTCCCCAAGGCGTTGAAATGGGGCCAGTATTCCTTCTCGAAGGCTTATCGCCTGAGGTGAAATCTTGACAACACTTGCTTTCCATTCCTGTCCCTTTCGGTCGTAGAACAAACCATGCCGACCTATGGCGAGACCCTGTGCAGTTCCATCCGTCACAGCAGCGGCGATGTTTCTTTTTTTCTCTCCACCCAGGATTTCACAATAGATAAGGTAAATTCCGGATTCGGTTGCCAACTTGGCATGTTGTGCTGGATCATCTGTTGGAATACAAAGGTGGAACTTTCTACCAGCCATATATAGTGTCCCTGATTGAAAGATCGCAGGTCGCTCCGGGTCGTAGATGCTTGGCAGGGCTGAGAATTCTCGGGCAAAGCTTAGTAAATCCCGCTTAAAAAGAATCATTTTCTGGAGTTGTTGTATACGTTCCAGTTCTGCTGCAATTACCTTATCCTGAGTAAAGAGTGTATCAATTTCTTCCAGTACATCAGGGTTGAGAAGAGCCTGAATCGTAGGTGAGTCGAGGGAATCGAGTCTAGCGTCAGGGTTTCGTTCCTTCCACTCGGAAAATGCTTGAAAACATTCTTTTACCTTTGCCCATACTGAGTGTTTGAGGGAGCCATCAATTGGTATTCCAAAATGGGGAATCAGGACTGTATCCCTGAAATGCAGTATGTCTGTCTTGTATTCGGGATGGATTGGTTTATTAAATTTGAAACTATCAACATCATCGACTTGCTGGATTGGAATCTCCCCGGAATCGAACTCTGGGGCAATTTGCTGGATAAGCCATTGGTCAAACCATTTATCCAATGCTGGTTGGGCAGATAGAAAAATCTCGAAGTAGCTCGAGGTTTCCCCATCGAATGGCAGGATTTTATCGTCCCCTGATGTTTCCAGTAGCCAATTCAGGTAGTCCGGTGCGACCTTGGTGAAGGTTGAAAATATTTCATGGTCTATTCCTACTTCACCAGTGCGGTCTTCCTTGCCACCATAAATTTTAATGATCGCAGCAATAGCTGAATGAGCAGCCTCTGATTGGGCTGCCGTTGGCGGAAGTACACCATCTCCATTGGTTCGGGCATCGGAAAAGAGTGCTGTTTCATCTGCAAGGTCCTCCAGGTTAATAGTTTCTGTCTGATTACGACCGAGGTTGGTTAGGATACGTTTAATTGTTTCCGACAATTCTTTTCCTTCCGGAGTATTGCTTTTAAGTTCACTTGCCGAGACGGCAGCTTGCTCCCCTTCAAGGCTTGAGGCCGAGACCAAGCGCTTTTCCAGCCAACTGATAGCATCCAATAGGTCTTCACAAAGAATACGGTCATCCCCGTTTTCGTTTAGAACAGTCAATGTTTCCTTCGGGAATTCAAGTCCTTCGACAGGACAACCAAGCACAACCCATTGGCTTCGGTCGAGGTGGCGAAGCTTGAAAAGATCTTCGCCGTTACTGATATCCGGTTTTAGGAATGGGCCTCTCCTTATAATCGACGGTGGGGAGTCTGGTGCATTCATCATGCGAAATAAGTAAATTAAGTCCCATAAAACTGGCGAGAGTAAAAGGGGGGGAACTTGTTTCAACATGAATTATATGAAACGGGATTGCTTTTTCTCTACCCGTGTAGACTGTTCTTACTTTAACTTTTAAAAACAAATAAAGTGTCTGTTTTTCGACCATTTAAAGGACTCCGGCCTATACCTGGAAAATCTCAATCCGTGGCGTCGCGCCCATACGACGTACTTGACTCGAACGAGGCCCGTGCAGAGGTTGCCGGGAATCCTGATTCATTCCTCCATGTGGTGAAACCCGAGATAGACCTGCCGTCCGGGACTGACCTCTACAGTGATGCTGTCTATCAAAAAGGCCGGGAGAACTTTAAGAATCTTGTCGAGGGGGGTATTTTCAAGGAAGACTCACAATGTTGCTTCTACATTTATGAGTTGACCATGGATGGCCGGATTCAGACAGGTATAGTCGGTTGTTCCTCCGTGCAGGATTATTTTAATGAAATCATCCTTAAGCATGAATTGACTCGACCGGATAAAGAAGAGGATCGAAAAAACCACATTCGGGCCACGGATATGAATGCTGAGCCTGTCTTTTTCACCTACCGTGCCAACAAGGATGTGGATGCCCTTGTTGCCCATGAAACTGCAGGTGAAGCGATTTATGACTTTACTGCGGACGATGGAGTTCGCCACCGTTTTTGGGTGGTTAGTGATCAAGAGTGGGTCCGCAGGGTCACCGAACTTTTTGAAGGCATTTCCAAGGTTTATGTTGCGGATGGTCATCATCGTACTGCTGCTGCTGCCTTGGTCGGCAGGGAACGTCGTGAGGCTAACCCCAACCATGACGGTGGAGAGGAATACAATTTTTTCCTCAGTGTTCTTTTCCCTGACGATCAGTTAAAGATATTTGATTACAATCGGGTGGTCACCGACCTCAACGGACTTTCCGCTGCCGAATTGCTGGATCGGCTCCAAGAGAGCTTCGACGTTGAGGCCCAAGGGACCGAACCTTATCGTCCCGAGGGTATTCACACCCTCTCCATGTATCTGGAGGGGACTTGGTATCGGCTTACCGCAAATGACAGCACATTTGATGACCTTGACCCCATTCGTGCCCTTGATGTTACTGTACTCTCTGAGTGTGTGCTTGCCCCTATTTTCAATATCACGGACCTTCGAAAGGATAAGCGCATTGACTTTGTTGGTGGCATAAGAGGATTGGATGAATTGTCCCGCCGGGTTGACAGTGGAGAGATGGCCGTTGCCTTTGCATTACATGAGGTATCGATGGAACAACTTATCAGCATCGCAGATACGGGAAATATCATGCCACCAAAGACAACCTGGTTTGAGCCTAAACTTCGCAGTGGGCTCGTCGTTCACAAGATAGTTTAGTGTGCTACCTTGGAAGGTGTGTTTCCACTGGGCCGTTGCTTTGCAACAGTAGCCTTTTCCGTGCTTACTTTCCAATCACGCCAAGAATCGGTAGGAATTCCTGATAAAAACCGAGGATAACCGTTGCTGCAGTTATTAGGATAAGAGCCCAGAGGTAGATCGGCGCAATGCCACGGGTCTCCGGTGCCTCTTTGTCCTCGTGTCCTGTCGGGTCCTTGGCTTTCCAGAATTTGAAAGTAGCTTCCTGTATCCATCCAAAATAATAGAAAATGGAAGAGGCTACGCCAACGATTGCAATGAATAGCAGGGTCGTGAGTCCTGCCTTCCATGCGGCAAGAAACAGTACAAATTTGCCGATGAAACCTGCAAGTGGTGGGATGCCCGCGAGAGAGGCTAACCCAATAACCAATACAAATCCCAGAGCGGGATGCTTTTTACTAAAATCTAGATAATCATCGAGCGTCTGTTCAGAATCATCTTCCCCTGCATGCCAAGTCATGACACCAAATACAGCATAAGAAGCCAGTAGATAGGCGGTCAGGTAGAAGAGCAGGCCTTGTATGGCGAGTTCCTGTACATGGAAAGCAGCGAGTACGCCCAACAACATGTATCCGGCTTGTGCAATTCCGGAGAGTCCCATGATTCTCTTTACGTTTCGATGGCTTAAGGCCGTAATATTGCCAAAAAGTATGGTCACCCCTGCCATGAGGCTGAGCATCGGGGTAACAAATTGCTGTTGACTGGAGAAGGGGCCGATCAGTAACTGTAGTAGTAGGAGGAGTCCGGCTGCCTTGGATGCAACGGATAGGTAGGCTGTTACCGGTGTTGGCGCACCCTGATAGACGTCGGGTATCCATATCTGGAATGGAACTACTCCAATCTTAAAGAGTAGACCTACAAGGATCAGCAAAAACCCAACGCGGAGCAGGGTGTGGTCCGGATGCATCTCTGCGAACTGCTGGATCGCCGTGAAGTTCATACCGTCGAGTCCATTTGTACCTGAACCTACTGCACCATATACGAGCACGGAACCAAAGAGTAGGACGGTGGAACTGAGGGCTCCCAAAATTAGATATTTTAACCCACCCTCAAGGGAATGGGTGTCATGGCGACAGTAGCTAACCAGTATGTAGAAGCCCACGGTGGCAGTTTCCAGTGTAACAAAAAGCAGGACGAAATGGTGGCTCTGTAGCAACAGCATGAGGGCTGCTGCAATAAGGATTGTCAGGTGGTGGAACTCGGTTTTGGCGAGAGGATGTTTTCGTAGGTAGGTTGTCGCAAGGACAGACGTTAGGATGGAGCTGGATATGAAAAAGATTCTTCCGAAATCACCAAGGTCTGAAGTTTCCACGAGGCCTCCAAAGGAGATGCAGTGGGCTGCCTTCCCAACACCGGCAAGAAGGGCTCCAAGAATCGCAATTTGCCCCACGATTGCAATGGTTCCGGATACATTACCCTTTCCTTTTCCTTTGCCAAAAAGTTCGTAGACAAGGAGTAACAACGCCAGTGCGACCATCCCAATTTCCGGGAGAAGAATCTGCCAATTATTGTCGGCTGCCAGTTCTTGATAAAGTGGTTGCATCGTGAGTTAGATCAGTGGCCCTTATGCAGGTTAGTCTTGGTGGGCATCCCAGTAGAGACTTCTGGCTTATCCGGAGCTATATCCTTGTAGGAAAGGTCCTTCACGTGTTTGTTGATGTTTTCTGATATTGTCATCGGGCGCATCCCGATGATTAGCATAAAGCAAATTAGCAACAAAGCCGGAATTCGGTCCCAGAGGTCAAGGTCCCTGGGGGCTTCCTTTTCCCAGTGCTTGGCGAGTTTTACAGATGGTTCACCGAAGAAGATATTGGATACTGCTCGGAGTCCGTAAATTGCGGATATAAGGATGCCGGACGCTGCGAGGGCAACCAGCCATCCTGAATGTTTCCAGAGAGCGTTGAATATCGAAAATTCGCCCAGAAAGTTGGCGAAACCGGGAAGGCCAATGGATGCCATTGTTGCTACAACGAAGAATGCCGCCAATACCGGAGCCTTGGTGGCGAGGCCTCCCATTTCCGGCATTTCAAGGGTTCCCGTACGGTTTTGTACATATTTGGCCAGTAGGAAAAGTAGCGCAATCGACATGCCATGGGCCACCATGAGCATAACTGCGCCACCAACGCCAATGACCGAAAGGGTGGCCAATCCGAGGAAGCAGTAACCCATGTGCATGACTGAACCGAACCCAATCATTTGCTTGAGGTCACGCTGTGCCAGGACGACGAACCCAATGAGGACTACGTTGCCCAATGCAAGCCAAACGAGGCTGGTGGACCACGATTCGGCACCGGATGGGAGCATGGGCGCGGCAATTTGTATAAGCCCGTAGATTCCAAATTTCTTTAGGACTCCTGCATGAAGCATGGCATTACTTGTTGGAGCAGAGCCGTAGCCACGTGGTGCCCAACTGTGGGTTGGAAAAAGGGAGACCAGGATGCCAAGACCAAAGAGCAAAAGCCCAAATATTGTTTTCTGGGAATCCGGGGAAATTGGGTTTTCCGCGAGGTGCGAGGCCATTTTGATCATACTGAGGCTGGCTTCCTCGCCACCAGCCAGATATAGTGCGATGATGCCCAGTAGGGAGACCAGTGCGCCCAGCGTTAGATAGATCGTCATTTCAATAGCTGCAATCTGTCGCTCGGCACTTCCCCAGATTCCAATCATTATAAAGGTGGGAATAAGGGCCAGTTCATGAAAGAAGTAGAAGAAAAAGATGTCCACGCTGGCGAAAATACCCATGAGGCCTCCATGCATCAATAGTAGGAGGAAGAGGTAGAGTGGGAGGCGTTCAGCGTTGGAGCGGATGGCTGTGATACCAGCTGCCAAGCCCACGATGCCAGCCAGACAAAATAATGGAAGTGAGACCCCATTTAGGCCCATCTGAAAATGAATTCCAAATTGCTGGAGGCCAGTGTTTACTGGTTCCATTAAGTAATCATATCCATCGTCGCCAGGCTCAAATTTAAGAAATGTGTAAAGGCTGATCAGGAATGGCGTTCCGAACCCGATCCCTGCCAGACTCTTGGCGGCGCGTTCCTCTTGGCCCATGATCAGGATACCCAAGGCACAGATCAAGGGGATCAGGAAAGCAAGTGGGAGGATGAGGGTTTCGTTCATTGAGAAAAACAGTTCAATATTTTATCCGATCCAACCAAGGGCAAAAGCCCCGAGAATAAGTACTCCAATGGCTACCCAGAAACTGTAATATTGAAGGTTGCCGCCATGAAGCATTCGAGTGAAAAGCCCTGTGACATATAGGATCCCCGCACTACCCCGCACTAGGACTCCTTGTATAATCAGTTTGTCAATTACGTCGATGATATCAGCCACCTTGTTTTGGATTTTTGCCACATAGAAATTATAGAGTGGATCGAAAAAGAGTGCCTTGCGAAGAATGCCAAAGAGTTTGGGCTGTTGCCTCTCTAGGTTGTCCATGGATGAACCGGCTTTGTAGAAAATGTAACTTCCGCCAAGGCCAACAACCCATGCCACGGTTCCCAGAACTAATAACAGATTGTGTGCGGCATCATGGCCTTCCTCGTGATGTAGTTTTTCGAGACTACCATGAAAGGCGTGGAATAGTTCTTTGATGTAGGGGAAATTCTGGTAACCGCCAATGATTGATAGGGTAGCAAGTACGACTAGAGGAAGCCACATGACTACAGGGGTTTCCTTTGCATGTTCCGCGTGTTCAGAATTGGACTTTCCAAGAAATGTGATCCAATAGAGGCGTCCCATGTAGAAAGCGGTAAGGACGGCTGCTGCCATCAGGACAAGGAAGATCGGTGTACTCTTGAGGTTTGCTGCAATCAGGATGGCATCCTTGCTGAAGAATCCGCTTAGAAAGGGTACCCCGGAAATAGCGAGTACGCCGATCCCAAAAGTGAAGGCTGTAACAGGCATTCGCTTGTAAAGACCACCCATCTTGAAAATATCCTGTTCGTGGTGGCACCCGTATATGACGCTTCCGGAACCGAGGAACATCAATGCCTTAAAGAATGCATGTGTGGTCAGGTGGAAAAGGGCGATTCCCGTATACCCAAGGCCAAAAGCGGCTGACATGTAGCCAAGTTGAGAGAGCGTCGAGTAGGCGAGGATTTTCTTTATGTCGCGCTGAGTCAATGCGCAGATGCCGGCATAGAGTGCCATTGCTGCGCCGAGCCAGACAATGAGGGTTAATACGTCCGTCGTGATAAGGAATTGAATCCGGATCAGGAAGTAGATGCCTGCGGCTACCATGGTTGCGGCATGGATGAGAGCAGAGACAGGTGTTGGCCCTGCCATGGCATCCGGTAACCAGACGTGCAGTGGGAACTGTGCACTCTTGCCTATGAATCCGCACATCAAGAGAAGTCCAATGGTATTGGTTATTTTATCCGGGTGCTGGGTGGCTATGGCTTGTAGTTCACTGATATTAGCTGTGCCCAAGCTCCAGAAGGTCAGGAGAATACCAAGGACAAAGCCAAGGTCGCCTACACGGTTTACAATGAATGCCTTCCTGCAGGCTCTGGATGCTTCATCTGTCTTGTGGTAGTGTGCGATGAGCATATAGGAACTGAAACCAACCAGTTCCCAGAAAATAAAGATCATGAAGAGATTATCGGCAAAGACGATCCCGAGCATGGAGAACATGAAAATGGAGAGCCCCCCGAAGTATCGGGCCTTGCCTTCATCATTATGCATATATCCGAGGCTGAAAACATGAATCCAGAATCCGACAAAAGCCACGACAAAGAGCATGGTGGCGGTGTTGGCATCCCAGAGGAAACCGAGGTTGATTTGCAATGCACCCAATTCAAGCCATTTGTAGGAGGTATTGAGGCCTTCTTTACCAAAAATCAGTTTTAGGGAAAGCACACAAATAATACCAGCCGCAGCTACTGATACACCTGCCGCGAGGTTGCCTTGACGACGCAATAACAGCGCAATAATGACCGCAGAAATGAGCGGTGTAAGGAGAATTGTTGGCATGGAAGCGTCGAACATCAGTCGTTCAAAAGGTTCAGGTGATCCGCCATTACGCTTTCACGTTTGCGATAGAGACCGACAAGAATCGCAAGGCCTACGGCAACTTCGGCTGCAGCCACAGTGATAATAAAGAAGACGAAAAGGCTACCGTCGAGATCTTGATTATGGCGGGAGAAGCCAACCAATGCGAGGTTAACAGCATTGAGCATTAACTCCAGACTCATCAGCATGATAATGGTATTGCGACGGAAGAGTACTCCAAACATGCCAATGCTGAAGAGCAGTCCCGAGACGGTTAGGAATTCATTGATGCCAATGGTCATCCTTCTTGCTTTCCTCCCTGAGCTTCGTGTCGCTTGCTAAGTACGATAACCCCAACCATTGCAATTAGTAGCAGTATGCCGGTTACTTGAAATGGGAGCATATACTTGGTGAACAGCCCATAGCCAAATGTACGGGCCTTTGTGCTGAAGGGAAGGGCGGGCGGTTTGGCTTTGAGGTCGATCGCTTCGGTTACGACTGTCGTAGTTGTGGTGGCCTGGATTGGAGACAAAGGCCCATCATAACTCCCTTTAAAAAAAGAGAGAACAGTCACGAGCAGAAGCCCAAAAGCAATCATGGCTGCCATAGAGGGCAGTGATTTGGTCCGAAGATCTTCTGCTTCATCCATGTCCAGAAGCATGATGATAAAAAGGAACAGAACCATAATGGCTCCAGCATACACGAGCACTTGCAGGATCGCCAAAAAGAAAGCTTCCAACAGAACAAAAAGGCAGGCCATTCCGACAAATGAGGCAATCATGTACATCGCGCCTGACACTGGACTTCTGCTTGTCACCATTAAGAATGCCGGCACAAGTGTCATCGTCGCGAAAATATAAAAAAGGAGGTTAAGCATCTCTATTCAATGGTGAGGATTTCCTTCATCTTCAGCGGATTTTTTCTTGTCCCATTTGAGATGTTCATCTGGTAGAGTTCCGCCGAGCTCATAGAGTGTTTGCTTATTATTGATAAATTCTTCTCTCGTGTAACCAGAAACGGAATAGATGTTTTGTAGCCATATGGCCTCTTCGGGGCAAACTTCCTGGCAGAGTCCGCAGTATATGCAGCGCAACATGTTGATCTCAAATTCTTCCGGGCCTTTCTCTACGTGGGCATCCTCACTTTCTTCTTCAATTAAACCCGGGGTGATACGGATCGCTTTTGGTGGACACACAAATTCACAAAGTTGGCAGGACACACATTTTTCTCGTCCATTTGGATCCTTAACAAGTGTGGGCACACCACGATATCCATCCGGGATTGGCGGTGGCTGTTCTGGATATTCACGAGTCACTGTTTTCCCGAACAGGTTGGACAGGGTAGTCTTTAGTCCGGTGACGATCTGCGGCAGATAGGTGCGCTCGGCAATGCTTAGCGGCTTGCGTTCCAAAACTTTAGTCTTACCGGGCATTTTAAATAATTATTTTTTATTTGAAGAGCGGTGGCTAACTAGCCGTGGAATTTGTCCCAGAGGGTAATTATGGCAATATTAAGCACGAAGTTGGCTATAGCAATGGGAAGAAGAATCGCCCAACCGAGTTTCATCACCTGATCGTAACGGAAGCGTGGAAGTGTCCACCGAATCCAGATGAAGAAAAATATCAGGCAACAGGTCTTTGCCAGAAAGGTCAATGTGCTAAGCACGGCACCCACATACCCTGTCGGCCAAGGATAGGCGATACCGGGTAGCAGGTGCCATCCCCCAAAGAAGAGAAGTACAAAGACTGCAGACCCAATCACTATATGGGCGTATTCAGCGACGAAGAACATACCGAACTTGAAGGCACCATATTCAGTGTGGAAGCCTCCGACGAGGTCTGTCTCGGACTCTGGCATGTCAAATGGTGCACGATTTGTCTCAGCGAATAGTGCCACTAGAAATAATAGTGCGGAAAGAGGCTGCCATATGCCGATCCACATTATTTCTTGTGAATCAACAACAGCGAGGAGACTCAGTCCTCCTTCTGAACCGGGTGGGTTTGCCCACATTAAAACAGGTAGCACTGCAAGGCCAAGGGTTAGCTCATACGAGATCATCTGGGCGGAGGAACGGATGCCACCCATGAACGAATATTTATTGTTTGAAGCCCATGCGCCCAGTACTATTCCGTACACTCCTAGCGATGAAACGGCAAAAAGGAATAGGATGCCAACATCAACATTGGCCAGAATAAGTGGCGTGATGTCCTCGGATGCCACGTCCCTAAATTGGCCGAAGGGTAAAATTACCATCGTGGTTAAGGCAGGTACCATTGCGACGACTGGCGCAAGGTTGTAAAAAAGTTTGTTTACATGGCCAGGGATGGGCTCCTCTTTAAATAGAAATTTCAAGCCATCAGCCATTGGTTGGAACAATCCAAGACGGGTCAGAAATCGCCCAATAATAGGAATTGCACCAATGATTGGTAATGTGGTTCTGTTGGGGCCAACACGCCCTTGTATCCAACTCGAAACTTTGCGTTCTGCCAGAACGGAATAGGCGGCAATGCCCATGACAACACTAATCATGCCAAGAGCGTAAGCTGTTTTTAGAAGTATTTCCTGCCAGAGTTCCATTTTTTAATATCAAGAAAAACAAGGAGAAATAGCTAATATACTTTAGGAATTGACCGGGTTGAACTTGAGTGACTTGGTTTCAGGAAAATCCAGTTGGGTGTAATTTGCTCCGTCAAGTTCCTGTCCCTCGGTAGGGATGTTGGCAAAAGAAATACCTGTAAATTCGGGATATTTACTGGAGAGTTCCTCCCACACTGAGTTGATATTTGTTGGCGTCTCATTTCCGGTAAGTCTGTGGAGTAGCTTGCCCAACAACATGATGTCTGGTATTAACCCGGCGGGTCCGGGAACAGCCTGCTGGAATTTCTGCAGTATAAAGTTCAGGTTTACGAAGCTCCCGTTTTTTTCAAAAACCGTAAGCCCGGGTAGGAGAACATTTGCTTCCTCGGATGTTGAATTGCTCTGGGTTCCTAGGAACAGGACGTTGGCTTTGTTTATTTGTTCGTTACTAATACCCAAATCTATAAGATTTTCTCCTACCACAAGTAGAGTATCGATTTCACCTGAATTCATTTTTTCTCCAAGTTCAGATAGGGTTTCTTGAGGAAGTTTTGTGGTGAGTTGGGTTAGAAGGGCACCTCTGGTATTTGGCATCCGGTCTTCTGAAAGGAGCAGTCCATCTCCTTTTTCCCAATGGCGGGCCATGTAAACAGGTGCATTCAGATGATCCGCGATCTTTTTTGTTAGATATTGTTCCTCCACAGACTGTTGTCCAGAGGCCACAATCGCGCTCCTCCCTGAATCAAGGAGTCGGGCTGCTTCTTGAATTGCGGCGCCGGCATCGGCCGTGTTGCCGTTTATTTGAAATTGATTTAGGCGGGATTCTGCCTCGACCCGCTTGTAATATTCGCGTCCACTGTCAGTCATCCAAGTATCGTTGACGGCATCATTTCGGCGAGGGGTGATACGATGGATCTTACCCTCACGACTCCATACAAGGGTATTTGTCCCAACACTGCTTTCTGTACAGATACTTGGTGTTTCCTTTAGAAACCAAACCCGCATCTTGAAGCGAAAGTCTGTACTTGTTAGAGCACCTACCGGGCAGATATCAACTGTGTTTAGAGAGTAATTGTGGTCGAGTTCATGGTTGGGGTGACAGGCGAGGGTGGAAAAACTGCCTCGCTCAATGAAGCCGAGCACATCTTCCTCTGCAATTTCCTGTCCAAAGCGGATACATCGGGAGCATAAAATACAGCGTTCGTCATCCAGTGTTACACGAGGGCCTAATCGTGTGCGCTTCGGTTTAACATTTTTTCGCTCAGTGTACCTGGAATAACCCCGCCCGTAATCCATTGCGAACTCTTGAAGACTACATTCACCCGCCTGATCACAGATGGGACAATCAAGAGGATGGTTAACAAGAAGAAATTCCATGACGCCTTCCTGGCAGTCCTTTACCAAGTTAGATTCAGTCTTGATATGCATGCCTGGCGAAATGGTAGTGGAACATCCAATAACAGGCTTTGGAATCCATCCGATTTTCTGGGACCCATCTTCTTCCATTATGGGGGTGCCCGTTTCCCTGTCTCGCATGGGAGTTCCCATTTCCATCAAACACATGCGACAATTACCGACCACACTGAGTTTGGGGTGGTAACAGTAGTGTGGGATTTCCTTGCCTGCAAACTTGGCTGCCTCGATGGCATTGATGCCCGGTGGCACCTTCACGGATTGGTCATCCACGAAAATCTCGACCAGTTCCTGATCCCCATTGTCACTCATGCTTTTGGTAGAAAATTCAGATTAAATAAGGTTGTTTACACCAGTTGTTTGTCACCGCTCTCACTTGAAACTGGACTGGTCTCGGCGTAGGCTTTAAATTCGTCCTTAAATTTATCGACAAAGCTTTGTACCGGCCATGCAGCCGCTTCCCCAAATGCACATATTGTACGGCCTTCGATTTGATTGGCGATAGAAAGGAGCAAATCGGCATCCTCCTCCCTTGCATCACCGCCGCACATCCTTTTGGATATCTTGCGCATCCATTGGACACCCTCTCGGCAGGGAGTGCACTGGCCGCAGCTTTCGTGTGCGTAGAATGCTGTTATATTTGAAAGCGCCTGGACGATGTCTGTTGAGTCATCCATGATAATAATTCCACCAGACCCAGACATGGAGCCAGCGGCTGCGGGGCCATCAAAGTCCAATGGGATATCCCATATGCCCCAGTCAAATTCGCTGCCGTCCTTTAACTTGCCTTTGAAGCGTTCGTCAGCGCGAAGAACCTTTGCAGATGAACCGCCAGGGATGATTGCCTTAAGTTTGCGTCCGGGCATTAGTCCGCCACACACCTCATTAATCATTTCACCCATGGTAAGTCCTCCACAGGGAAATTCGTAGTAACCTGGTTTCTGTACATGTCCTGATACGCACCAGATTCGCGTACCAGTATTGCCGGGAGATCCGATTTTTGAAAATTCCTTACCAGTCATTTCCACGATGTGCTTAACATTACACAGGGTCTCGACATTGTTGACGATGGTCGGGCTTTGATAGAGTCCGAGAACTGCAGGGAAATACGGTGGCTTAATTCTCGGGTAGGGACGTTTTCCTTCAAGGGATTCTATAAGACCTGTTTCTTCACCACAAATGTAAGCTCCTGCCCCGCGATGGACAACGATATCACAGGAGAATCCAGAGTTCAGGATATTTTCCCCAAGGAATTTTTTGGCCCGGGCTTCCTCAATGGCCTCCTCCAGAATCCGGGCTCCTTCGAAAAATTCACCACGGATATAGATAAAAGCTTGTTTAGCTTGGATTGAGAATGCAGAAATTATCATCCCCTCAATTAGCTGGTGCGGATCCTTATACATGATCTGCTTGTCCTTGAACGTACCAGGTTCTGATTCGTCAGCGTTGCAGACAAGGTAGATGGGTTTACCTGACTTGCGGTCAAGGAACTTCCACTTCAGGCCGGTGGGGAATCCGGCTCCACCGCGCCCGCGAAGGCCTGAGTCCATGACTTCCTGATGAATCTCATCTGGTTTCATCTTAAATGCCTTCTGAAGGATTTCATAGCCACCGTGCTTGAGGTAGCAGTCGATATCCCGGGTGTAATCGGGCTCGTCTGCATGTTTCAGGATGATGCGGTGTTCCTCTGGCATAACGTTTGATTCAGGTGGTGTTTTTCTTTAGCTCCCGGCAGAGGGCAATGGTTTTTTCCTCATCCATATTTTCATGATGATTTTCGTTCACCATAATGACGGGGGCCGTTCCACAACTTGCGAGGCATTCAACGAACTCAATGGAAAATTCTCCATTTGCGGAGGTTTCATCGAGTTTGCAGCCAAGCTGCTCCTGAAGGGACTTGCAGACTTGGTATCCGCCGCGCAGGGCGCAGGAGAGTGTCCGACAGACGCGAACGTGCTTCCTTCCCATTGGCTTGCGCTTGAGCATCGGGTAGAAGGTAATGATCTCGTAGATATTGATTGGGTTGAGCTCAAGCCGCTTCGCAATCCACTCAATTGCCTCGTCGGGGATGTACCCCTTCTCTTCCTGTACAAGGTGCAGAAGGGGTAGTGCAGCACTTCGCTTTGTCGGATATTTTTCAACCCGTGCATCGATCTTTGCTATGGTTTCTTGTGAGAGTTCCATGTCCTTTAGCGGTCGCATTCCCCCATGACAAAGTCGAGACTGCCCAAGATGACAGTCAGGTCTGTAAGCATATGTCCTGGAGCCATTTTTTCCAGTATGCTTAGTGCGGAGAAACTTGGGGCTCGGATTTTCATTCGGTAGGGGACACCACCACCCTTGGAGACAATAAAGAAGCCCAGGGCACCCTTGGGGTTTTCTGCCTCAAAATAGACTTCTCCCTCGGGAATCTGCGGACCCTCTGTGACTATCATGAAGTTTTGGATAAGTTCCTCCATGCTGGTGAGGATTTTATCCTTTGGTGGTGCAAAAATTTTCTCTGCATCCTCTGCGTACCAAGGACCACTGGGAAATTTATCGATTACTTGGTGGCAAATACGGATGCTCTGGTAGATTTCCTCCATCCTGACCAAGTATCGGTCGTAGCAGTCGCCGGTAGAACCTATTGGTACATCGAAATCGTATTGTTCGTAACCGCTGTATGGCTTGTCCTTGCGGAGATCAAGGTCGATGCCACAGGCTCTTAGATTGGCTCCGGTAAGACCATAGGCGAGGGCGTCTTCCTTGCTGATGGTTCCAACTCCTTTGGTGCGATCATAGAAAATTCTGTTCCTGGTCAGCAGTTTGTCTACGTCATTCAAGGTTTTGGGTAACTCGTTGCAAAATTTCTTGACCTCGCCAAGCCATCCTTCTGGAACATCACGAGCCACTCCACCTATACGAGTATAGCTTGTGGTGAAACGGGCCCCAGTTAGCTTTTCAAAAAGGTCATAAAGCTTTTCGCGTTCCGTGAAGGTGTACATGAAGGGGGTCCACGCCCCTGCGTCCATTCCATAAACACCAAGACCTAGAAGGTGCGATGACAGACGTGCCAGTTCGCAGATGAGGACCCGCAGAGCCTGTCCTCGTTCAGGTATGGTTATGCTGGCAAGTTGTTCCACGGCGATTGCGTAAGCCACGTTGTTTGCCAACGGCGCAAGGTAGTCCAAGCGATCAGTGAATGGCACGAACTGATTGTAAGTCATGCTTTCGGCAATTTTCTCGTCACCTCGGTGGAGATAACCTATCACGGGTTCGCACTTTGTTACGACATCGCCATCCATTTCAATGAGGAGCCTTAGGACACCATGTGTTGTGGGATGAGAAGGCCCCACGTTTAGGGCCATGCGTTCTGTGGGGATTTCGCTTTCGGCCTGTGCTGACCTTGAGGCAACGTCACCAAGAGATATTTCAGTCTTTTGCTTCATTGCCTTTTGGTTTCCGGGATTTTCTTTGCCGGTTTGGGCTCGTCCTCTGTCCAACTTTCATCTCTGGCACGCGGTTCGCTTTCGCTCACATGTCCTTCTGCCGGAGCAACAAATGGGCCACCCATCATTGGTGCTGGTTTAACCTTGGTGCCTGTTACCTCCGCAATTTCTGCAGATGGTAGTGGGGTTTCGATTCCGGCCAATGGAAACTCTTTTCGGAGTGGATAATAAGGGTAATCATCCCACATAAGGATGCGCTTGAGGTTTGGGTGATCCTTGAAGCGGATGCCAAACATATCGAAGCATTCCCTCTCATGCCAGTCTGCGGCGGGGAAAATTTCAGCCAGAGAGGGCACTTCCGGTGACTCGTCTTCCGGACAGTTTACTGCTACACGTAGATATAGATGTTTTTGGGATGAAAGAAAATGGCAGATGACCATAAATCTTGGAGATTCCTTGTCCCAATCCACCGCGGTCAAGTCGACCAGCATATCGTAGCCATGTACGTCTCTCAATTCTTTTACAAACTCAATTACCCTGTCTGCAGGGCAGAGGACTGAGGGGCAATCCCCAGTCTCCCGTTCGGAGAGGAAATCATAATTACGGAGGAATTCTGGTGCCGTTTGCATTACTTGAGATTTTCTGATAAGATAACTCTATTAAAGCCATCCGAGAAGAATTTCCGGATTATCAGTTTCATCAATTCAAGAACTACACCGCCGTGGTTTCGCGGGGTGAAAGGAGATTCTTTGTTGAGTTCTCCTGCCCTATTTTTTTCTGTAGTTTCCTCATTGCATCCAGTAACGCCTCAGGTCGTGGAGGGCATCCACTAATGTAGACATCCACAGGCACCACCTGGTCCACTCCCTGTAATACGGCGTAAGAACGGTACATCCCTCCGGTTGACGCGCATGCTCCCATCGCCACGACCCATTTGGGGTCTGGCATTTGGTCGTATATGCGCCGCACCACTTCCGCCATTTTGTAAGTCACTGTTCCCGCAACAATCATGCAGTCCGCTTGCCGGGGCGAAAACCGCATCACTTCCATACCAAATCGACTGATATCAAATTTTGAGGCCGCTGAAGCCATCAATTCAATGGCGCAACATGCCAACCCCATCGGCATTGGCCACACCGAGTTTTGTCGAATCCAGTTTATGACGGCATCTGAACGGGTAACAATTACTTCACCCTCAACTTTTGAGTTATATGCCAGAGTTTCTTTTTGGCGGTTCATTTTGGCGCGGAACGTTAGAGTGCTCCTTATTGGGTGCAAGCGACAAATCTCCAATAATTTACCTTTTCAACAAATCTGGAGGAAGGCATTAGAACAGCAACAATACCTCACTTCGAGATCTTCACTTTTCCCAAGCGAATAAAGATTTAAATTTCTCTCTATTTAAATTCGCATGCTCTAAATTGAATTGTTTCTTCTCTTTCCGCATTGACCCGACACCGAAAATATCCAAATTCCTCGCCTTCTATTCTATTATTTCGGAGAGGTGACAGAGTGGCCGAATGTGCAGCACTGGAAATGCTGTGTGCCGGAAACGGTACCGAGGGTTCGAATCCCTCCCTCTCCGCCACTTCCTTTTGTATTATTTTAAGGAATTTTATGACCGGATGGGGACGGCATTTACAACCAGTCTTCTTCCCCGAATAGCCTCCCCTATACATTTTTTGAATACCATGAAAACGTCAACTCTCCTATTTTTTTTGGTCTTGATTTTCTCTGGTTGCTCAAATGAATCAAAGCCCCCATGGTCCGAAGATACCTTGGCTGTCATCAAAAGCAAAGCAGAAGCTGGTGACCCTTATTATATGGCTTCTTACTCAGAGGTTCTGCGGGGTGGAGAATTTGGTGTCATAATTGATATGGCTACTGCCAAGCAGTGGGCTATCAAGTCAGCAGATGCCGAAAACCCTGTCGGCAAATATAATCTTTGGTTTCTCGTCAAAGACGATACAATGATACCTGAATTTATTGAAGGTATCAAGAAGTTGGCTGAACAAGGATGTCCGCGGGCACAGAACAATCTCGGATTCCTTTATCACGAAGGAAAAGGAGTATCGCAGAATTTCGAGCAAGCTGTTAAATGGTTCCTAATGGCGTCGAAAAAGGGTATTGGAGAGACTGAGCTTGGCTACATGCATTTAATCGGGAGAGGTGTTCCCAAAGATGCTAAAGAGGCAACCAAATGGTTTACTAAGGCTGCAAGCAATGGCCATGCTGGGGCTATCTATCAATTAGGTATCGCATATCGAGATGGGAAAGGTGTTCCAATTGACATTGTTGCTGCCTGTTCTCGGTTTGAGGTTAGTGCTCTCAAGGGTGTATCTGGTGCATCCGAGTCTTTCGATTCTATTTTAATGGAAATGTCCCCAGAGCAGATTAAAAGGGCAAAAGAGCTTTCAACGCAGCTACTTATTGATTGATATTCCCGAATTTGATTCACTTGGGGTGTCCAATTGGAACCACTATCAAATCTATCGTCTCCACAACATTCAAATTTCAGACAATCATGGCCAACTTTACAATATACCATAACCCGCGTTGCAGCAAGAGTCGACAGACATTGGCCTTACTTAAAAACAAAGGCGTTTCCCTTGAGGTTGTGGAGTACTTGAAGGAAGTGCCTTCTGCTAATAAATTGGATGCGATTGGTGAAAAGTTGGGTAAAGTGCCCCTTGAGTGGACTCGCACGGGGGAGTCGATTTTCAAGAAACTAGGTTTAAGCAAAAAGGATGAACGGTCAGAGTCCGAGTGGTTGCAGATTCTTGCAGAGAATCCCATTCTCATTGAGCGCCCTATTGTCGTTTGTGGTTCCAAGGCTGTGCTGGGGCGACCACCAGAAAATGTAATCGAACTATTTTAGACGCTTTGTTGCTTCACTCTGATGCATGTATGCAAAGCCATAGATGCCGTGCTGGTGGTGATCGGCAATCTCGACGAGAGGAACCTCCGATCAAGGTATCTATCAACTCGATAGGGAGTATTTATAACGATGGAGGCGTAAGATATTTTTGCACCATCCACCATGATGAAGGGGCAATCGATTTTTATCTCTGGAATTTTTCTGTCGGGTTTGTGTGTTGCATGGGGTTAGGATTTTTGCATTCTAGTAATTGCCTAATTGAATCTTTAGAATTATGAAGCAAGCAACACTTCTATTATGTATGGTTTGGGTTGTTTTGTCCCTATCTGCAGAGGATCGTTCCCCGAACCTATTGCCATCAGAAAAACAGTCGCCCAATTTTGAAAAGGTGGCGCAGTATCTGGATCTCGGTGGCCCTGTATATGGGTTTCTGGATGTGGATGGTGATGTTTCACGAATAGTTGGCCAGGTTCAGGAAATGATGGCGTTGTTCAAGGAGGAGACCACGAAGGAATCGGAGATGCCGCCGTGGTTGGCGAGTCTTGATTTGGAGGCCGTACTGGATTTACTGGGAGTGGACAATATTCAGGCAATCGGGCTAAGCTCGTACAAGGAGGGTGATATATTTCGGAACAAGTCTTTCGTGCTCATGGAGGACGGTTTGCAGGGACTTTTCCGCGTCATGGGCGGTGAACCGCATCTTTTTGGCACCTGGCAGATGGCTCCCTCAGGGACGGACATGGTCTTGGAGCAGGACCTGAACCTGAAGGCCTTCCACGATGTGGCGCTGTCCTTCATGGAACGATCAATGGGGCCTCCCGGTGTCCAGATATTCAAGGGTTTGATGCAGCAGAAGCCCGAGGGCATGGACTTTACCTGGAAGGAATTGATAACCCAACTGGACACCCGGGTCATTGCCATTATTCGAATGGACCCAGAAGGCACTTTGGACGTTCCCCTTCCTGTATCGCCGAGTCCAAGTGGTTTTGAGGAACCATTTAAGGTAGAAGAAGATTTTGACCACGATTTGCAGAAAGACCCCACTGATGCACAACCAAATACACCTCCTCCGGCATCGACGGGGTTGGAGGAGGTTATCGATGCGCCCAAACCCCAAACTGTGACAATCCCCCTTGTGGATTTTTATTTCAGCCTGGAGAATCTGGGCTGGCTGGTTGATAAGTTGGCCAAGGAATTTGAAAATGTTCAGGAGATTGAACCGTTTAGTGTCAATGGTTGGCATGGGTTCGGGTTTGCCGGACAGATGCCTCCCGGTGCCAAGGGCTACAAGCCATATCTGTTACACGAGGAGGCAACAGGCCGTTTGGTCCTGGTTTCGCGCCCGGATTTCATGACTGCATGCCTTTCCAATTCGGGTGGAATCCGGAAGGATCTCAATTTCCAGAAGGCTGTTGAGGGTTTGCCTCATTCAGGAAACAGCTTTACCTACTTTTCTCCTGACATTGTTGATGCTGTCGGTGGAATTATCATCGAGCTTGCGGAAGGGGAGGAAGATGCACAGAAGGCTCTTCCAATGGCACTGGGTATGCTGGGCCATTTAAAAAAGCCCCAAGCTGCTGTATACCGAAACCAGGACGATGGTTTTCTCATTTCCGCCAATCAGGTTTTTTCCCACAAGGGTAATTTTTTCATGGCCATGTTGCCGAACCCCTTGGTCATGGGCGCGATGTGGTTCACTGCCCTCAAGAGTGAATCCTCCATGGGCCCGGCGTTTTCTATTGCCCCGCTTGATGATGGGGATGCCTCCCTGAAAATGAGGCAACTGGGCCTCATCTACCAGGAGTATTTGCAGGAGACGGATGGTGCCCATGTCCCGGCGGATACTGCTGGCGTCCATGGTTGGGCACTTGAGATTGCAAATAAGACTGGATTTGATGATGCATCCATCTATCGAGTCGACGGCGATCTCTCCGTGGAAGGGCATTTCGGGGACTTGGCGGATTCGGTCCGGGACAAATCTTTTCCAGGATCTCCTTTTTCTCTGACGCTTGTTGCGGGCATTCCTTCGGATGCCAAAGTTGAAAATGTCCCCCTGGCTTGGACGCGAGGCCTACAGACCAACGGGCGCTGGGTATTTGATTCCCCGTTTCGTGGACAAGGTGGTCATGTTCTATTCCTTGACGGTCGGGTGGAATATTTCCTGGAAGCCATCGATGAAGGCGCTCTGGTTGATTACAAGACAGGAAAACCCACACTCGATATAACAAAGGCCATCCCTCTAACTGCCAGGGTTTTGGAGTACGCAGTCCCGGAGCTGGATTTGCCTCAGGCAGTGCCTGAGAATTCATTACCCAAAGTCCAGGTCGACTTACCTGCATTACAGATCCCTGAGATAGTTCCCCAGATTATCACCCCTGAAGTCTTGAAGTCGCCCCCGGTCCCATCTGATCCGGATTCACCACCCTCGCCTGCACTGTCTGTGCTTGAACCGAAATCCGTGTCTGAAGTATTAACGCAGAATCCTAGACTGAATGACAGTAGGATTAATCCCGAGTTTTTTGCCAGGGGAAAAAAATTATACAGTAGGCCAGGTGCTTGTGTGACTTGTCATCAACCTAGCGGTAAGGGACTAACGGATATATTTCCTCCACTAGCCGGTGCGGACTGGGGTCTTGAGCCAGATGATGTTGTCGTTCGAATCGTTTTGAATGGTCTTCAAGGGCCTACTCGGATTTTAGGTAAGGATTACGGAAGCGTGCCTTTCATCCCCACAATCTGGAGGGAATGGTCTGACACGGATATTGCCGCTGTTATTACATACACTCGTAATGCGTGGGGCAATAGTGGCCCCGTTGTTTCTGCCGAGACTGTTAAGCGCATTCGATCAGAAGTCGGGACACGCGGTCCCTGGACCGTTAAGGAACTGGAAGTCTATCAGAATAAAGGAGTATCATCTGATGAGGATACCACGCGATTGCCCCCTATACTTGAGCCCAAGGCTCCCGAGCTCAAGCCTGTTGGTCAGGTTAATGAGCCCGAGTCCACGAAAGTTCCTGAACCTGTTCCTGTTGGCCCGGACCCGGAAGTTGCTTCCCCGCCCAAGCCTAAACTTCCTCCGCCACCGGAGTAGGTCTGGCTATTCGTTTCTGGATCCTCAGCTTTCAAGTCGCTTGGTGGTTGCCTCGATTACAGTGTCCAGCGCCTGGATGCGGGCGTGGCGTTTGCAGTTGCCCTCAATGATTGTCCACGGCGCGAATGGTGTATGTGTGCGGAGGAACATTTCATCCACAGCTTCGGCATAAACGTCCCATTTTTCCCTGTTGCGCCAGTCTTCATCGTTGAGCTTCCATCGTTTTCTTGGATCTGCCTCTCTGGCATGGAATCGCTTGAGCTGCTCTTTCTTGTCGATTTGAATCCAGAACTTGAGGATCACGGCCCCGAAGTGATTGAAGTTCTCCTCCATCTCATTGATTTCGCGATAGGCACGTTGCCAGTCAGACTTTGAGCAAAAGCCCTCGACCCGCTCTACAAGCACGCGGCCATACCATGAGCGGTCGAAAATGGTCAGGTGACCGGCCTTTGGGATCTCTGTCCAGAAACGCCAGAGGTAGTGGTGGGCCTTCTCGACTTCATTGGGTGCTGAGACAGGGATGACCTCGTAGCCTCGGGGATCCATTTGCTGGGTGAGTCGACGAATGTTGCCGCCTTTTCCTGCGGCATCCTGTCCCTCGTATACAATCACGATGGGAATTCGCCGTTGGTAGGCTTCACTCTGAAGGTTTTTAATTTTGCGCTGTTTCTCTTCCAGCAATTGAAAATATAGGTCTTTTTCCAGAGAGTTTGACAAGTTGGCAAGGGCAAGGGAAGGTGCATCAGGCGAGGATGGGAGCTTCTTCTTGCTTGGTGTGCTGGATGGCAAGTTGCCTTCCTTTGTATTTTGGACGTACTCGCGGAGGTGTCTGGCGAGTCGATCAAGGGTTGCATATATTGCATCTTCCAAGTTGTTGGCATCAATGATTTCCCATGGAGCTTCCGGGTGGTCGGTTTCTGCAAACATACGCTCAATGGCTTCGATATATTGGTCATATCGTTCATGGCGAAGAAGCACCTCATCGTTGACACGCCAAGCTGTTGCCGGGTTGCTCTTTAGATCGGCCAGACGTTTGTTTTGCTCCTCTCGTGAGATTTGCAGGTGAAACTTTACGATGAGTGTGCCGCTGTCTTTAAATTGTCGTTCAAAGGATCGTATGTCGGCATAGGCCTTACCGAGTGATTCCTGATTCAGCTTCCCATTGACATCTTCTTCAAGGATTGTGCGATACCAGGAGCGGTCGAAAATGGCCATGCAGTCCGCGGAAGGGGTGCGTCTCCAGAATCTCCAGAGGAATGGTCGGGACAGTTCCTCCCGGTTGGGATTACTGATACAGGTGACCTTGAATCCGCGTGGGTCCATGGGTTGGATGACGCGGTTTATCAGGGTGCCCTTGCCCGCTGCGCTCAGACCTTCAAAAACGAGCAGGACGGGAATTCTTAATTCCCGGCAACGACGTTGAAGGGAGGCTATTTCCTCCTCAAGTTTCTTGATCGATAAATGTTGTCCTTCAGGCATTTTAAAAGAGAGGGCGATATAGGTTTATCAACAGCGTCTAGTTTGGAATTGGACTATCTTTTATAAAAAATGGTTGTTACTGGCCGTTAAGGCCATCTGTTTCGGGCGAGAGAGTTAATTGACAGTATTTTATCAGGGTACTTCTTACTTCGTGGATGATGGATGGAAGGTGTTTCATTGTTTCTTGGAGGAATGCAGGGTGGTACCCGTTGGGCAAGGCGAATTTAATTATAAAACAGAGCACAATTGACACTCTAGCTGATGGAATGTCACTTTTTATCAATGAGGTTCGGGATATTATTTTTCTTGATGATGGTGTGGGTACAGGTTGCCAATGCAGTTCGTGTAGGTGATGAAGCACCGGAGTTTGCCCTGAAAGATTTGAGTGGTAACCTTCATAAGTTATCTGATTATCCCGGAAGGATCGTGGTCCTTGAGTGGGTCCATCATGCTTGTCCCTTCGTGAAGAAACATTATACATCTGGAAACATGCAGGCCCTTCAGGCTAACTATACTGGAAAGGGCGTTATTTGGCTGGGAGTCCAGACCGGGGAGGCAGATACAAAATCATTGCTTAAGCAAAACAAGAATTTTAAGGTGCGTGCATCTGCCATTCTATTGGACCCTTCCGGCAAGGCTGCTGCCGCGTACGGCGCTCGAGCAACCCCGCATATTTTTGTGATTAATCCGGAGAGGAAACTTGCCTACAGCGGTGCCGTCGATGATCAGCCAACACCGGATCCGCGAACGATTAATGGAGCCCGAAATTACGTGGCGGAGGCGCTGGATGCCATACTTGCGGGAAAGCAGGTGGTCGTGAAGTCGACACGACCTTATGGTTGCGGAATAAAATACAAGAGATGAGTAAGATGGTTGAAGATGTTTTTCAGCTCACCGTCCGTTTCAGTGGACAGGTTCAGGGAGTCTACTTTCGTGCGACCACCGAGCAGATTTCCAAGGAATTTTCCGTGACCGGTCGAGTAAAGAACCTGCCGGATGGTCGTGTATGGCTTTTTGCAGAGGGAGAGCAGTCTGAGGTCGAGTCTTTCTTTTCGCAGATTGTTGAAGTAAGAGGGCGGCATATTACTGAAATGGAGAAGGAGGAATCTTTTGGGGCTCGTCAGTTTCAGGATTTCTCCATAGGTTATTAAAGGCTATTCCTATGGAGTAGACAGGCTGTTGGCACTGGACCCTCGACCCGATATGAATTTGATCAACCAGTTCTCAGATCGCTTTTTTCATGCATTTTATAATAGAGAGTGGCTGGGTGAATGTGGACAGACGGTAGATTTTCTTTCGGTTTCAAATGCCTATGCGGTGCAGGATTTAGTTGCGCAGAAGCGAATTGATAGGGGAGAAACAGTCGTGGGTTTCAAGGTGGGTTGTACCAGTCAGGCGATCCGTCAACAATTTGGCTTAACTGAGCCGATTAGCGGAAGGCTTTTTCATCCATACATCCTTGAAGAAAATTGCGAACTGGATTGGCGCAATTATCTTGGCTGTGCAATTGAGCCGGAAATGGTTTTAACAATAGGCAAAGAGCTCATGGGGAAACATTTACCGGATGACGAATTGGTTGATTCCATTGAGTCTGTTCGCCCCGGTATTGAAATTCATAATTTTCATTTCTGGCATTCGCCCCCGAGCATACAGGAATTAATTAGCTCCGGTGGCATTCACGCTGGACTCGTTGTTGGCGCAGTAAAAGCGTCACCCCAAGAGTTGTCATTTCGCGATGAAATGTTTTCTGTCTACAAGGATCAGATCATGGTGACTAAGGCACCAGCAAAAGAGATCATGGGCGGCCCACTTCATTCATTGCGGTGGTTGGTGGACTTTTTGACGGATAAGGGGCAGTCCCTCCAGAAGGGAAGTTTGGTCATCCCAGGTTCGCCAACGGAATTAGTGCGTATAGATCAGGACACCGAATTGAAAGTGGCGATCGAGCGAGTTGGTGAAGCCACCGCTTTTTTTAGAACACAATAATCGCACGGATACTTCTGGGAGTTCTTTTGATGCCTTGCGCAAACAAGGATCAAAATTTGCCTGCTATCAGGGCCGGACATTTTTCTTTTATGGAGAGTCTCCAGCCTCGAATGTTATTCAAGATTGTTCCTGAATTTGCGCAGCGGCCCAGCCTGCACGAATGCATTGACCGACTGAAACCCCGTTTCGGTAGCTTCCGGCAAATGTAAGTCCAGGATTTTTGTTTTCAACTGCTTCAAGGGCTTCGAGAAAGCGCTCGTGACCCAAATTACACTGAGGTATTGATTTTGCCCATTTTTTAACATCGACGAAGACTGGGGATCCGTAAATACCAAGCATTCTGGATAATTCAGGGAGTAGAATCTCAAGCAGGTCGCCTGTTTCCAGTTGACCGATGGCAGGGTTGCGGGCTCCTCCTAGAAAGCATTGAATCAGGACATGGTCGTCAGGTGCCCTTCCAGGAAAAAGGGTGGAAGCGAAGATTGCGCCAAGCAGGTTCTTTCCTTCAGAGGAGGGGACAAGGACGCCGAAGCCGTCCAGGGGGTGCTTGACCTGGGTGCGTCTAAAACCCAAGGAAGCACAGGCGATGGGAGGGTGAGGAATCTTGGCAAGAGGTTGGAGTGCATCACTTGAGTCAAAATGAAAGGGGAGTCCCGGGATCGCGTGGGCGGGGACCGTTATAATGAGGCGTTCAAAAGTGTCCTCACAGGATTCGCCATTCGTGTCATCCCATGCAATCTTCCAAGTGTTATTGTCCCGGGTGATGTTGTTGAGGCTAATGCCTGTATGGATGTTTTCCTTCCGAATTTTCTCCATTAGTACCTTGGGCAGACTTTCCATGCCATCCTGAAAGTTGATGAGCTGGCGCTTTGGGGCATCGGGGTCTTTTTGCCGGGCCCTTGCTTTCTTAATAAAACCCTTAAGTATGGAACCGTGCTTCTGCTCAAGTTCGAGCATCCTTGGGAAGGCGTGACTGGCGGAAAGCTTTTCGGGGTCCCCGGCGTAGACTCCGGATACAAAGGGGTCCCCGGCGTAGGTGAAAATTTCTTCACCCAGGCGTTGTTTGAAGAATGAGGCCACGCTCAGGCTTTCAGGATTTTCAAGGGAGGGAATGGAGAATTCGCGAAGTAGCCTGAGCTTTGCAGCAAAGCTGAAGGCTCGGGTTGTCAGCAATGATAGTGGGGAGAGAGGTAGCGCAAGGAGGTTGCTGTCGCGGACGATAAAGCGTTTGCGGGAGTGGGGGTTGGCCTTTGTGATTTGGTTGGTTAGACCTAGTTCATCAAAGTAGTTGCTTAGGTCTATTTCATCCAGAAGCAGAGAGTTGGGGCCATGCTCGACAAGGAATCCATCATTGAGTTCCGTTTGAATAACGCCACCGACTCGCTCTTGAGATTCCAGGACGAGAACTTCATTTCCTTGCCTGTGAAGTTTGTGTGCACAGGTCAGTCCTGTTATTCCAGCTCCAATAATGGCGGTTTTCATGGACGTGCGAATAATGATATTGTTGGCTTGGTTCTTGTTGCAGGATGCTATTATTTCACCCTCAAGCCTTCATTGTTTTCTCATTCGTCCTCGGTCGTAATAGAGGTTTTCCCTTGCAAGGCTGCTTCAAGGGCGTGCCAAGCGAGTGACGCACATTTAATTCGTGCGGGAAATTTTCTTACACCCGATAGTGCCGCCAGATTTCCATACTCAAAAAGGGCATTAGGGTTATCTTCATCTGTAATGAGAAGTTTTTGCAGGATATCTGATTGTTTGCGTACATCCGGAAGGCTAAGTCCCTTGATGATTTCTGTCATGAGTGAAGCGGATGCCTGGGATATTGCACAACCTTGTCCCTTGAAGCTTATATCTTCGATTTTTTCGTCGAGTAGCTTTAGATAAACAGTTATTTCATCACCACAAAGTGGGTTAACTCCTTCAGCATTGTGTGTGGAGTCGACCATCTCATGCGAATTGCGTGGTCGTCGGTTGTGATCCAGAATAATATCCTGGTAAAGGTCCTCAAGGTCGTCTGACATTATTTAAAAAGTTGGCGGGCTTTTATAATCGAAGCAGCCAACGTGTCGATTTCTTCTTTTGTATTGTACAATGCGAATGATGTACGGGCTGTAGCAGGGACCCCCAAGGTTTTCATTAGCGGTTGTGTACAATGGTTCCCCGCTCGGATGGCAACTCCTTCCCGGTCGAGGATGGTGGCAATGTCATGTGCATGAACACCCTCAAGATTGAAGGAGACCACGCCAGTGCGAGCTACCGCCTTTGTGTAGAGTGTGATGCCGTCAATATCCTCAAGTTGTCCCAACGCATATTCCAATAACGCGCTTTCATGGGCCTTGATGTCTGCTTGATTGAATTGGCCGAGGTATTTTATGGCGGCGGCAAGTCCAGCGGCACCGGCGATGTTGGGTGTGCCCGCTTCGAAGCGCTCAGGAAGTCCCTTGTAGGTCGTCTTCTCAAATGAGACTCGCTGAATCATATCTCCACCGCCTTGGTACGGAGGCATGTTTTCCATGATTTCCTGATTCCCGTAGAGGATGCCGATCCCTGTTGGACCGTAGATTTTATGTCCGGAAAAAGCATAAAAGTCACAGTTTAGGTCCTGAACATCTGCCCCGAGATGTGGAGCGCCTTGTGCCCCGTCGACAAGGGTGATCGCCCCCATGGCCTTGGCTTTGGCGATGATATCCTTAATCGGGTTGAGGGTGCCGAGTGAATTGGATATGTGGCAAATCGCCAGGATGCGGGTGTGTTCGCCAAGGAGTTGATCATAGGCGTCAAGGTCCAGTTCAGCCCGGTCGTTTGTGGGGATGACTTTGATTACTGCCCCGGTCTGTTCCGCGATAAGTTGCCATGGAACGATGTTGGCGTGGTGCTCCATTGCAGTCAGGAGAATCTGGTCTCCTTTTTGCAGGTTGGCACGCCCCCATGATGTAGCGACTAGATTTATGGACTCAGTTGTCCCTCGTGTGAAAATTACCTGCTTGTCGCTTTTTGCGTTAAGGAATTTGGCAACGGTCTTGCGGGCGTCATGATAGGCATCTGTGGCAAGTTCACCAAGGTGATGGACGCCCCTATGGATATTGGCGTTCTCCCTTGAGTAAAATTCCTGGAGTCGATCGATAACGGCGCGCGGCTTCTGGGTGCTGGCTGCATTATCTAGGTAGCACAGTTTCTTTTCTCGAACCTGGGTGGCTAGGATTGGGAAGTCGCGCCGGACGACCTCGACTTCGAAAGGCGTGTCGGGCATGGTGTATTACTCCGGATTTTTTTCCACAAGTTCCGGTTTCTCGAAAACCATGAAGTGCTGCTTGGGAAGAAAGTCCTTGGTTTCTTTCCATTTAAGCCCGACAGCCTGCATTTCCAGGATAGCCTGCTTTTGTGTCATT
>Ga0209660_1000134_pt1 | contig 45860 bp, 27 predicted proteins | sample SaaInlV_100m_DNA_2_FD_184659 | JGI IMG/M metagenome (GOLD analysis project Ga0209660, IMG submission 184659) | Marine microbial communities from expanding oxygen minimum zones in the Saanich Inlet - SI072_LV_100m_DNA (SPAdes) (version 2) | ecosystem: Environmental > Aquatic > Marine > Intertidal... | reverse complement strand
TGGATGAAGAAAGCAGTTTCTCGCCAACCATTTTCCTCCTCCTTCGGGAAAGCAATCGCCAAGCCATAGAGGATTACCTTAGCGAATCTGAAAGTCCCGGGATCACTCGTTTACTTGAAAGTCGTGGTTGTAAGGGTTTTTTGTTGGTTAGCCCCGCGCATCCTATAAGTGGTGCAGCGCTTGATATGGCCATCTTGGCCACGGCCCTGCTGATTAAAGGGAATTACTTTACACCTAGTCTCGAGCAATGGCTTATGGAGGAGACTGATCTTGCAATACGAGGGAATGATATCTCTATCCAACAACTGAAACGCTTTTACACTTCAGTACTTACCCTTGCTGTTTATCTGGATTGGTCTCAGTTAAAGGAACTCATACGGACCTATGAGGATTGGTATCCGCTTGAGAAAACAGTCTTTTTATTTAGGAATTATGCAGGCTCTGTCGCCAAATTTAAATATTCTTCTTCTGCGCTGAAGGTCACCGGTGACGAGTCTGAAGAAACGATCGAGGCAATTGTATCCGTAGAGAAGGAAACTTCTTCAGCTGATTATCGTCCACTAATTTATACTGCCATCCTTTTCTCCAATAACCCCGGCGGAGTGGTAAACTATATCGAAAAATTCCAGTCCGCCGCATTTCAAGACCTAAAAACTGCAATCAAGCGAAATGATGCAGCTCTTGCCCTTCTGCTGGATAATCAGCTTGAGATATATAAGCCCCCGCCAACCTTGTTTTTCATGAATTTTGCTGGCTCCTTTTTAGGCAAGCTCCAGATTCCTGCATTTTTGCAGTTCGTCGTGGATCATCCGATCCTCTCCCTGATCTTGAAATTAATTTTCCTTACTCTGGCCGGGGCATTTCTTATGGGGGACTTTGTAACTGGATTGGGAGATTTTAATACCTCACGAACTCAACCTCTGGCCACCCGCTCTATGAATTATGGTCTCATTGGTATTGTTTTTGCCTTGCTGGCAGTTATTTGGGTTGAGCCAACAATCTTAAAGGGGTCTCAACCGAAATTTGACTTTGACGTAGCAAATTTGTTTAACACTGTTCACATCGAAGAAATGACAAACTTGGCAAATACTGCTGTAGCGGCATCGGACGGAGCGACCAATCATAGCGCGACTGTTGGGATCATCATCGGTTTCCTCCTCATTCAACTCATTATCTTTATATTGGGACTTCTCAAATTAAAGAATATAAGAAATGAAAACGGTTCGACTGTCATGAAACTAAGATTACTGGAAAATGAGGAAAATCTTTTTGATACAGGTTTATTTGTTGGTCTGGCAGGCACTGTAATTTCTCTTATTCTACTAAATGTCTGGCATTTAAAGGAAGCCAGTCTTGTCGCAGCCTATGCCTCAACCCTCTTTGGCATACTTTTTGTTGCAGTTTTAAAGATTGGTTTTGTCCGACCCTACCGTAACCAGCTTATACGCGAACAAGAGATGATTTTTGAGGAGTAGCCTCGTCTCAATCTATCAAAAGTTTCTAACAAATGCCCGGTTCAGTCGTCTAATCATAAATAACCGGAAGAATTGTCTTATGAATAAATCGATCTTGTTAGTTGTCTGTGACTTTCTTGTCTTGAGTCTTTTGTCATTCGTTAGCTTTGACAAGGCTACTGCAGAGGATGGTGCCAGCATCAGTCAGGCTGCCCTTGAGGAAGCCAAGAATCAAAGCCAGTCTGAAGTCGGTCTTCTTTTTGAAATCCTCAACAAGAAAAATGAGGAACAGCAAAAAGAAAACGAGGAACAGTCGTCCCAGCTCGGGGCAGAAAAGGAAGCATTGGAGAACGCTCTCGCGGATAAGGAGAAAAACCTTGATCAACGAATTGCTGAGCTCGAAAAGACTCGTAAGGATCTTGAAAACACAGAGGAACTTGCGACCAATCTTGCTGAGGAAAAATCTCGACTACAGAAGGAGCGTGCAAGTCTTCAAAAAGAAAAATCCAAACTCAAGGAAGAGAGGGATATTCTCACCGGTCAGACCAAGGAAGCTGCGGATACACGCGCTGCCTTGTTAACAGAGGTTAAGGACCTCGAAAGCAAGAAAGCGGTAGTTGGCGAGCGTCTCAAGAACATGCAGAATGAGGTTGAAAAGAAAAAGGCAGAGCTCTCACAGCAACAAAAGGAACTAACTCTTATTGATGCCCAGAAAGATGCCGTTATTAAGGAAAAGCAAACTCTTCAGGTTGCCTTGGCGCAGAAAGATGCCACCCTTTCCACAACAAAAGATGTTCTTGCCAAGACGGAGGGTACCTTGGCAAGTGCTCAACAAAACATCGAGACCTTGCAGGGTGACAAGGTTGAGTTACAAGGTACTTTGGCCCAGTCTGAAGCTCAAAAAGCTTTTATTTCCAACCAGAAAATGGCATTGGAAAAGCAAACAACCCAGCTTGAAAAGAAGGCTCAAATACTATTAGAGTCCAAAGGGCAACTTGAGCAGGAAAAGACCGGTCTGCAAAATGAAAAACGTGATCTTCTGACCAGCCTTGAAAAATCTCGTCTCCAGATTGAAGCAAATAAAAAAGAAGAGGAGCGTATTCTCCAGAGCATAGCTACTGCCAAGGCTGACTTGGAGCGCCAGCGCAAGCAAGCCGCGGCAGAACTGGCTCGGCAAGAAGCAGACAAGGCGCGATTGCTGGCAGAAAAGGAGACGATAATGGACAACAACCGTAAGCTTACCGAGAATGTTGCTACCTTGGCAGAATTGAGCGAAAAAAAGACAGAGGAAATCAAAAACAAGATTGATAAAGCTCAACCACTAAGTCCCAACACGATTTTCACTCATTTTCGTAACGCACAGGTTCGCGTGCGCTTTCTTTCTTTAACAAAAGGAATTCTCGGTGCTATCCAGACGAGAGAATTCAACATTCCTGCTACATTGGTAGAGGACAGCCACGGTGTTTTCGCCGTAACCTTGATCAAGGACTCGCCATTTGAAATTCGTCGTGCCCGTTCAGCCACTGGCATCTCAGGTACACTTTTTATCGGGAGTAAGAAGCTCCCTGTTTTAGATGTTAGCTATGCCAAGGATGACCCCCGGGTGCTCATTATTCCAATTCCTGCCCAGTCAGCTCAGGGTCTTCATAGATTTCAGATCGATTCTGACCCCTACCATTTCCCCAAGGCCATTCTCGTTGATCCTAATGGCAAGGGGTATGGTGAAATGGCCTTTAATATACACGCTGAAAATGATCAGTATATTGAACTCAAGTCAGGCATCATTCGCAGCCTTTCTGGTGAGTTCACTCAGTCCACCGGAGACTTCACATTTTCTCAAACCGGTCACTTTCTTGGAGTCTTGGTTAACCGCAACCATGCCATTCGGTTGCCGGATCTTAGTTCTCCCTACAAGATGCCACTTGGTGATTCATTTGATCCTGAGCGAACCTCTCTCTTGTCCAGCATTCTTGAGCGCAAGGTTCGCATCCTGAACGCTGAGCTACACTAGCCACATTAATAAAATCTTAAATCTCGAAGGTTAGCCTTCAAGTGAATATTCTACGGTTTCGTCGAGATTTTCCAGTGTGATATGGTTTTCTGGACCCCTCGAGGACTCAGTTCGACCAATGACTTGGGCTGCGATACCGAATGGCTCAATTGTTGCAAGTAGTAAAGGCACATCCTTTGGGAGGCAATAGACCTCCATCCTATGCCCCATGTTAAAGACTTGGTGCATTTCTTTTATTGACGTACCGCTAACTTTTTGGATTTCAAGAAATATAGGTGGTACGGGCAAAAAATTGTCCTTGATGAAGTGTACACCCTCACCAAAACGAATGCACTTGGTCTGTCCGCCACCGGAGCAGTGGACCAACCCCACAATCTCTTCCCTATGGTTTGTCAGTAGTTGGTGCATGACTGGTGCATATGTCCGAGTGGGACTTAGCAGGGCTTCTCCCACAGTCATGTCTGAATGGGGTAGTGCATCCTGCATGCGGTGCGGCCCACAATACACGTAGCTTGAGTCAGTCTTGGGATCATACGTTTCCGAATACTTTTCACGGTAATGGGGGCTCAGAAGATCATGTCGTGCACTGGTCAAACCATTACTCGCGATCCCGCTATTTTCCACATTCTCATAGATCGCCTTCCCGTAGGAGGCTATACCAATAATGGCTAATCCAGGACATATCCTGGAATTATCCACAACATGGTTACGGTTCATCACTGCCACTGCGCAGGAGTCCACCGTTACAGTCCCTGTCAAGTCCCCGACATCTGCTGTCTCTCCACCACCGCTTACAATATCAACCCCGTAGTCCCTCAGCGTACATAAAAAATCCTCAGTTCCTTGAATTAGTTCGGCCAAAGCTTCTCCGGGGAAGTTGCGGGCATTTCGGTTTACTGTGCTTGAAATAAGGATTCGTTCCGTTACGCCTGCACAAAGGAGGTCGTCCACATTCATAACGATACTATCCTGAGCAATTCCCCTGAAGACCGAAGCATCGCCAGTCTCCTGGTATTGCAGGTAAGCAAGAATTGACTTTGTTCCCGAGCCATCGGCATGGATCAGGTTACACTTTGTCGGGTCACCGGTAAGATAGTCTTCTGTTACCTTGCAGAATGCACCGGGAAAGAGCCCTTGATCCATACTGTCAACGACTGCGTGTACCTCCTTTTTGTCCGACGATACACCACGTGCACTATAGCGTTCTGAAGACATCTTATTGTTCCCTCGCGCTTTCGATTTGGGACTCGAGCTCCGTATATGTTGATGCAGTCGGGAGGTCTGGATTCTTCGTGATCACATTATTTGGTGCCTTGAATAGAATTCCTTCATGTGCTGCTCGGAGCATGGTCAGATCATTGTAAGAGTCGCCGACGGCAACAACATGAAAATTTAAATCTCGAAATGCTTCAACTGCCTTTTGCTTGTGGTTCTCGAGTCGCAATTTATAGTCTGCTATCCTGCCGTCCGGCTCAACAATCAAACTATGGCAGAAAAGGGTGGGGTGCCCAAGCTTCAACATTAATGGTCCTGAAAATTCCTCAAATGTATCCGATAGAATCACAACACGTCCCCGGGCTTGCAGCCAATCCAGAAACTCACAGGCACCAGGTAATGGATCCAAGGAATCAATGACATCATGTACTTGATTTAATTTGAGCCCCGCCTGATCCAAGATATCCAGTCGATAGCGCATTAATTTTCCGTAATCGGGCTCGTCGCGTGTCGTACGCTTCAAATCCTCGATCCCAGTTTTGTTCGCGAATGCGATCCAGATTTCTGGGATTAGGACGCCTTCCAAGTCTAAACAAACCATTTGCATGTCGAATTCTCAAAGTCACGTCGTCCACTAATGGCAAAACAAAAACAAAAAAAAATGGTAGCAAGTTTGCAAAATCAGAAAAAATAGCTTTCTTATTTGTAATTAATTTTCTTGCGGATGCGTCGCAGACCCCGTTCCTCTCCAAGATATAATCCATAACATTAACTACATTGATCCAATGAGCTCAAAACTTGAAATTCAAGCCTATCTAAAGCCCCATTGCGGGTGGAGCATGGGAGTCCGTGCAATCATGGAAAAATATGATCTTGAGTATACCGACCTCGATATCATCAACAATCCTGACATTTACGCAGAAATGGTTGAAAAGTCAGGCCAGAATCTGTCGCCTTGCGTTGAGGTGAATGGAGTTATGCTCGCTGATGTGAGTGGGGAGGAAGTAGAAGAATATTTTCTCAAGAATAATTTAGCCGAAACAGTTGAACGTGAAGCAACCGCTCCAACAAACAGCCCTTGCACCGATGAAGAGCACGCAGCAATGAAGGCTGCAGCTGAATCTAAAACGATCCGATTTTTCTAGTTTTCCCTGCATACATGGACGCGGTTTCGGTAATGATGCTTGCCGTTGAATAGTTCTTCGCTGTTATTGTTATGGTTTGCAACTCACCTGCGTGCCTTGCTTTGGTGGGAACTTTCTAAAAACACCTTGACCAAGGTGCACCTCGTTCCATCCTTTCGGGTTCGCTTTTTCAGGGCTATGTTCGGCAACAACCCCTTCTAGTCATCGATGCATCCCATAACGGCTCTCACTCATAGATTTAAATACTGACAAACTTCTACAAATGAAAACACCGAAGGCCCAGGGGCTATATGACCCTCAGAATGAGCATGACAACTGCGGCATCGGCCTTATTGTCGATATGAAGGGACGCCGATCCCATAGCATCGTGCGGGATGCTCTGGAAATCTGCGAAAACCTTGATCACCGTGGTGGTTGTGGTTGTGACCCGATTACAGGGGACGGTGCCGGTATCTTTATCCAAATTCCCGATCGGTTCTTTCGCACCGTTTGCGAATTTGAAATTCCTGACGAGGGGGATTATGGTGCTGGGTTTATTTATCTCTCTCAGGACAAGGATATTCGGAGCAAAGAGATCACGACTTTGGAGCAGGTTGCTGTTGAGGAAGGGCTTGATTTTATTGGATGGCGTGATGTGCCAGTTAAGAGTGACATCCTTGGAAAAGCCTCCCGGGAGTGTGAACCGGTCTGCCGCCAATTTTTTGTTGGCCGCGGCAAAGACGTTTCACCGGGCCTCGATTTTGAGCGCAAGCTTTACCTCTTGCGTCGGGTTGCGAGTTATCGGCTCCATTATGGCTTGCAGGACACTGCAGATGCTCCGGACTTTCATATTGTCTCTCTTTCAAGCCGAACCATGACTTATAAGGGTATGCTGACAACATGGCAGTTGGATGAGTATTTCCCAGATTTAAGTCATCCAGACATGGAATCCGCACTTGCGCTTACCCATTCCCGTTTTTCCACCAACACATTCCCTAGTTGGCATCGCGCACAGCCTTTTCGTTATCTTTGCCACAATGGTGAAATCAACACTGTTCGAGGTAACGAAAACTGGCTTTATGCCCGACAAATGCAACTCGCCAGCAAAGTTTTTGGTGATGATTTAAAGAAACTCCTACCCATTATTCGGGCCGATGGTTCCGATTCCCAAAAGTTTGATAATTGCTTGGAGTTCCTTGTTCTTTCTGGACGAAGCTTGGCGCATTCTATGATGATGATGATTCCGGAGCCTTGGGAACGTCATCAAAGCATGCCTGAGTATAAGAAGGAATTTTATGAATTCCATGCTTGTCTCATGGAACCGTGGGATGGCCCTGCATCGATCGCAGTTTCCGATGGTGTTCAGATTGGAGCGGTCCTGGATCGCAATGGCCTTCGCCCTTCACGTTATTACGTGACTGCAGATGACCGAGTCATTCTTGCATCTGAGGTTGGCGTTCTTGCGGGTATTCAATCTGATAATATTGTAAAAAAAGGCCGTTTGAAACCAGGCCGCATGTTCCTCGTCGACATGGAACAGGGACGAATTATTGATGATGGGGAGCTTAAGAAGGCTGTTGCCAGCGAAGCCCCGTATGGCAAGTGGCTAAAGGACAATCTAATTAAGGCTGCGAGTCTTCCTGATGCGGGCACAGTGCAGCCCGATGAGCCAGATACTCTTCTAAAGCGCCAGCAGGCTTTCGGGTATACCTATGAAGACCTTCGATTTATCATTGGTCCTAGTGCTGATTCAGGCAAGCAACCCTTGGGTTCAATGGGTAATGATGCACCATTAGCAGTCCTCTCAGATAATAACCAAATTATCTATAATTATTTCAAGCAGCTTTTCGCCCAAGTTACCAACCCTCCAATTGATCCGATTCGTGAAGAACTGGTCACTGCATCTGTCAGCTTTGTCGGCACAGAAGGCGATCTCTCAAGCCCAGGTCCCCGTAGTTGTCGCATGATCCGTCATGAGTCTCCCTTAATTGATGACTCGCAATTGGAGCGTTTACGTGGAATTGCCCTTGATGGGTTTCAGGCAAAGAGCCTCCCAATCCTTTTCAACCCCAACACCGATGACAGTGCCAAGGCTCTCACCAATGCCCTTGAGGAGCTATTTGCCGCCGCCGATACTGCGATAAAAAATGGAGACAATATCATAATTCTTTCTGATCGCGAAGTTGATGAGAATAAGGGAGCCATCCCTGCACTACTGGCCGTTGCTGGCTTGCACCATCATCTTATTCGTCAAGGAACCCGAACCCGGGTATCAATAATCCTTGAATCTGGAGAACCTCGGGAGGTTATGCATTACGCACTATTGATCGGTTACGGCGCGAATCTTATTAACCCATATCTTGCCTTGGAGACGGTGCGTCATCTTTGTACAGATGGTGTTCTTGCTGTTGAAGATCCAGCCATAGCTTGCACAAACTTCTTAAAGGCTAATCTTGGAGGAGTTATAAAAACGATGTCCAAGATGGGCATTTCCACTGTCGCATCCTACCGAGGGGCCCAGATTTTTGAAGCCATCGGGCTTAACCAATCCATTATTGATCAATATTTCACGGCAACTTCTTCTCGTGTTGAAGGTATCGGAATGGAGGCCATTGCAGAGGATGCCCGTACCCGTCACCACAATGCCTTTGCTCCCCGTGATGATGAGAAGGACCAACCTCTTGATCCCGGAGGCATATATCAATGGCGAGCAAAGGGCGAACGGCATCTTTTTAGCCCGACGAGTATTCATAAACTTCAGAAAGCCACACGGCTTGGTAGTTTTGAGCTCTTCCGTGAGTATTCCGAAGAAATTAATAACCAATCCAAGGAGATGTTCACCTTGCGAGGCCTCATGGAATTTAAGGCGGATTCGATTTCCATCCCTCTTGATGAAGTTGAACCAGCATCAGAGATTGTTAAACGCTTTAAAACAGGTGCCATGTCCTATGGCTCTATTTCTAAAGAGGCCCATGAAGCCCTTGCTATCGCAATGAACCGTCTAGGTGGAAAATCAAACACTGGTGAGGGAGGGGAAGATATCGACCGCTTCACCATGGACCCCAATGGAGACAGTCGTCGTTCAGCAATCAAGCAGGTTGCATCAGGACGTTTTGGTGTTACAAGTTTCTATCTAGTCAATTCAGACGAGATACAGATAAAAATTGTTCAGGGTGCCAAACCGGGTGAGGGTGGAGAGCTTCCAGGTCACAAGGTCCTGCCTCCTATCGCCAAAACTCGTGGAACTACGCCGGGAGTGGGCCTTATTTCTCCTCCTCCTCACCATGACATTTACTCAATCGAGGATCTGGCTGAGTTGATTCATGATCTCAAGAACTCGAACCATCACGCCCGAATTAATGTCAAACTTGTATCCGAGGTTGGTGTTGGTACCATAGCCGCCGGGGTGGCCAAGGCGAAGGCGGATGTCATCCTCGTATCTGGCTTTGATGGAGGTACCGGCGCTTCTCCACGTTCATCAATCCAGCATGCTGGGGCCCCCTGGGAATTGGGTTTGGCCGAGACCAACCAGACACTTCTCCTCAACGACTTGCGCAGTCGTGTCATTGTTGAAACTGATGGCCAGCTAAAAACCGGTCGAGATGTTGCTATTGCCTGCTTGCTCGGAGCCGAGGAGTTCGGCTTTGCTACTGCACCCCTTGTGACACTTGGTTGTCTCATGATGCGTGTTTGCCACAAGAACACTTGCCCTGTCGGAGTGGCTACTCAAAATCCCGAACTACGAAAAAAGTTCGCCGGTTCAGCTGATTCAGTGGTCAACTATATGACCTATGTCGCAGAGGAAATACGAGAAATCATGGCCCAACTTGGATTTCGGTCCATCAATGAAATGGTCGGTCGATCGGACAAACTTGAGATGCGCCAAGCTGTGGACCATTGGAAGGCACAGGGTCTTGACTACTCCAAGATCCTTTATCGCCCAAAAGTCGAAGCGGAAGTCGGCACTTACTGCCAGATTAAACAGGATCATCTACTGGAAAGAGCCCTTGATAATAAGGAGATTCTAAAACTGGCCCGGCCAGCCCTTGAGAGCCGTCAACCAGTAGAGATTAATCTTCCCATCATTAATACCGATCGAGTTGTCGGAACAATAACTGGTGCAGAAGTTTCACGCAAACATGGTCCCAATGGCTTACCGGAAGACACTATTAAGATCAATCTATCTGGTTCTGCGGGGCAAAGCCTTGGTGCTTTCATGCCAAGGGGCATGACCATCACGGTGAAAGGGGATACCAATGACTATTGCGGTAAGGGCCTTTCAGGAGGCAAAATCATTGTTCGTCCACCTGAAGATTCCCCTTTCGTTGCTGAAGAAAACATTATTACCGGCAACGTCTGTTTCTATGGAGCGACAGCCGGTGAAGCATATATATCTGGCGTTGCCGGTGAACGCTTCTGTGTCCGTAATTCTGGTGTTGATGCAGTTATTGAAGGAATAGGTGATCACGGTTGCGAGTATATGACAGGTGGCCAGATTATTTGCCTTGGGGACACTGGACGTAATTTTGGAGCGGGTATGTCAGGCGGGGTTGCCTATATTCTTGATGAAGAAGGTGATTTTGTCAGCAAACGCCTTAATGCAGAGATGGTGAATGTCTATCCACTCATTGAGTGCAACAGCGAAGAAATAATTGCTGTTCGCAATAAGATCGAACAACATGTTGTTTATACCAATTCAGTTCGGGGCCAGGCCATTCTTAACGATTGGGAGAACTTCAAGATGAAAATCCTTAAGATTTTACCACAGGACTACGAACGCGTCTTAAATGCTGTTTCTCGTGCAGAAGAACGGGGACTGGAAGGGGACGATGCTATTCAGGCAGCCTTCGAAGAAAATGTCAAAGCGGGGCATTAGTCAGAACCTTTCAAGTTAATCTTATAATAAATTTTATTGAATAATGGGCAAGCCAACTGGATTTCTTGAATACGAACGCCGTCCCATCCCGGACCGCCCACCTCTGGATCGGGTAAAGGATTGGGACGAGATACACGAGCATCATGACGAGGGGAAAATTCAAACTCAAGGTGCTCGTTGTATGGACTGCGGCACCCCGTATTGCCACACTGGTATGCTTCTTGGTAATATGGCGAGTGGCTGCCCAATCAATAATCTAATTCCTGAGTGGAATGATCTTGCTTATCAAGGCCGCTGGCGTGAGGCACTGGATCGGCTTCATAAAACCAACAACTTTCCTGAGTTCACGGGGCGTGTCTGTCCTGCCCCCTGTGAAGGTTCTTGCGTTCTTGGTGTCATTGAGCCTCCGGTGACAATAAAAAGTATCGAGTGCGCCCTTATTGATAAAGGCTTTGAAGAGGGTTGGGTCACACCTCAACCTCCCGCCGTTCGCACCAGTAAGAAAGTTGCAGTGGTTGGCTCTGGTCCTGCAGGACTTGCCGCAGCTGACCAGCTCAACAAGGTCGGCCACAGTATCACTGTTTTTGAGCGTGCAGACCGCATTGGCGGCCTTCTGATGTATGGTATTCCCAACATGAAACTGGAGAAAAACATTGTTCAGCGCCGGGTTGATCTCATGAAAGCAGAGGGGATTGAATTTAAGACCGGCATTGAGATCGGAAAAGAAATTCCAGCAAAGCAACTCCTGGATGATTTTGACGCTGTCATTCTTTGCTGTGGAGCGACAAAGCCTCGAGACCTTCCCATCGATGGGCGGGATTTAAATGGTGTACATTTTGCAATGGAATTGCTTACCCGTAATACTCAGGGACTTCTTGAAGCAAAAGACGTTACTTCTTTTGATATCGCGGCCAAGGGCAAGGATGTCGTTGTTATTGGCGGGGGCGACACTGGTACAGACTGTGTGGGTACATCTCTCCGTCATGTTTGCAAGAGCATCACCCAGCTTGAGATCATGCCCAAGCCTCCCCTTGAGCGGGCACCTTCTAATCCTTGGCCCGAATGGCCAAAGGTATATGAGCTGGATTACGGACAAGAAGAGGCACGTGAAGTTTTTGGCTCCGATCCACGAAAATATCTTACCAGCACCAAGCGTTTTATTGGCGATGAGAATGGTAATCTCAAGGCACTTGCCATTAATGAGATTGAGTGGAAGGAGGATAATGGACAGTATATCCCCAAGGAGGTTCCGGGGTCTGAGCGAGAAATTCCTGCACAGTTGGCCCTTTTGGCAATGGGTTTTCTTGGGCCAGAAGATTCAATCGCCAACGAATTGGGATTGGAACGTGATGCCCGATCGAATATTCAAGCCGAGTATGGAAAATTCACTACTAATATAGAGGGTGTCTTTAGTGCTGGCGACATGCGTCGAGGACAATCACTCGTTGTATGGGCGATCAATGAAGGTCGAGCTGCAGCTCGGGAATGTGACCATTATTTGATGGGCGTCTCCAAATTGCCTTGAGTGCAATCGGTGTCTGCTCAATCAAGGTTGTAAATATAAAATAAAAAACCGACCACCTATGGTGGTCGGCCAGCAGTATATGCTGATTAGAGGAATGGAATTTGTTAAAATTATAAAGCTTCTTCTCCGTGTTCGCCTGTTCTAATTCGAATGGCATCCTCTATTGGAATCACAAAGATTTTACCATCTCCTATCTTGGACGTTCGTGCAGACTCTGTGATGCAGTCAACTACTTTGGAAACGACATCATCTGCTATTGCTATTTCAATTTTCACTTTTGGAAGAAAGTCCACGGTATATTCACTTCCGCGGTATATTTCAGTGTGGCCCTTTTGGCGGCCAAACCCCTTGACTTCGCTAACTGTCATTCCGTCAATTCCGATTTCGGATAAGGCTTCTTTGACTTCGTCCAGTTTGAAAGGTTTAATTATTGCTTTAACCAGTTTCATTTTAATTTATTATAGAGTTATAGACTGTATCCCTTTTCGCCATGATGGCTTTGATCAAGTCCGTTTATTTCTTCATCTTCAGGCACACGTATGCCCTTACAGGTGAGTTGGAGAATCTTCACGATTGCTACTGTGGCAACAATGGATAATATGACTGCAGCAACGATACCAGTGACTTGGATGGTGAGCTGTGCCACGGGCGTTTCTGCATTGATACCTTGCCCTCCTAGGCTGTTTCCAAGATAGCTGACCATCAGAGTTCCAAGAATACCGCCAACGCCGTGAACTGCGAAGACATCAAGGGAATCATCGATCTTCAGAGTATGCCTTACTACGCCGCAGGCAAAGTAGCAGACGACTCCTGCTACAAATCCGATAAGGAGTGCTCCTTGGGGTCCAACTGAACCGGATGCTGGAGTTATAGTGGCGAGACCAGCAACCATTCCTGTAACAATACCTACTAGTCCTGGCTTTCCTGTCTTCTTCCATTCGATGAACATCCATGTTAGCGATGCTGTTGCTGCTGAAATGTGTGTGACTAACATCGCCATGCCGGCATCATTATTTGCCGCCGCTGCACTGCCAGCATTGAAGCCAAACCAACCGACCCATAGCATGGCTGCCCCTATCATTACCATGCCGGGGCTGTGAGGTGGTTTGAGCTTGTCTGGAAAACCTTTCCGGGGTCCTAGCATTTTTGCCAGCACGAGAGCTGCCGCACCAGCTGTGGCGTGTACGACGATACCGCCTGCGAAGTCGATGACCTTGGTGCTGTCAGGTCCGTCTGAAAGCCATCCACCACCCCATACCCAGTAACAGACCGGAACATAAACGATGAGCAACCACAGAACGCAAAAGATCATCATGGGGACAAACTTCATTCGTTCCACGAAAGCACCTACGATTAGCGCGGGTGTAATTATTGCGAATGTCATTTGAAAGATTACCCATACCGATTCAGGAAAGTCATCCTTCATACTTTCTTCTGTAAGTTCCCCAAGGAAGAACTGGGATGTGCCGCCGATCCATTTTGAGCCTTCTGTCAGAGCCAGGCTGTAGCCGCAAACGACCCAGAGTAGGGACATTAGGCAGGCGATGGTGAAACAGTGCATCAGTACGGATAGCACGTTCTTGGACTGCACTAGACCGCCATAGAATAGGGCGAGGCCCGGCAGAGTCATGAATAGGACGAGAGCGGTGGCCGTTATCATCCAGGCGGTGTTGCCAGTATCCAGCTGTACTGTTGCTAACGAAAGTGAAGCGAGGGAGTGGATCATTTTTTTGGGTTAAAATATAGGGAACACTAAAACAGTCTTTTGTAACAGGCGAAGTCTTTGTTTATTTGCCATGATTTGCCAATAAAAAACCGACCTCCCATTATTGGAAGGCCGGTCTTTAGTTTAATATTTTATCTAATGCTTTTGCTTTTAGAGGGCCTCAGGTCCGGCTTCACCTGTACGGATGCGGACTGCATCCTCAATAGGTAGTACAAAAACCTTGCCATCGCCAATTTTGCCGGTTTTCGCGGCTTCAGCGATAGTTTCGACTGTTTTTCCCGCCAGATCATCATTTACAACGATCTCGAGTTTTACTTTTGGGAGAAAGTCCACGGTATATTCGCTGCCGCGATAAATCTCCGTGTGTCCCTTCTGACGACCGAATCCTTTGACTTCACTGACGGTCATCCCTTCAACACTAATTGCTGCAAGTGCTTCCTTTACGTCTTCTAGCTTGAATGGTTTGATGATTGCTTTGATAAGTTTCATGGCTGTTTTGCTTTCTTGTTAAGGTATTTTCTATCAGGAGCTGTAGCCAGATTCACCATGGTCAGTGAGATCAAGTCCCTGTTCTTGGCTTTCATCGGATGAACGTATGCCCTTGGTAATTGCGCCAGCTATCTTCAGGGCTACGAATGCAGCAATCGCACTCCATGCCAATGTGAACAGGGCACTTTTCAGTTGAATCCATACCTGGGTACCCATCAATGGCGTTTGTTCATCCATAGCGCCTCCTGATCCCCCGATCCATTCATAACAACATACACCAGTTAGTACGCATCCAACTATTCCGCCTATACAGTGTACGCCGAAAACATCCAAACTGTCATCATAGCCCATTTTTTGCTTAAGTGTTGTTGAGCACCAAAAGCAAATGACTGCTGAGGCAATACCGATCAAGATAGCCCCTACAGGTCCAACATTACCGGAGGCTGGTGTTATTGCAACCAATCCAGCCACTGCCCCGGTGGCAAGTCCCACCGCTGTAGGTTTTCCTCCAGATTTAGTCCATTCACAAACCATCCATGCCAATGCTGCCATCGCGGTGGCTATTTGGGTAACCAGCATGGCATTACCTGCATCGGTACCTGCAGTGAACGCGCTACCTGCATTGAAGCCAAACCATCCAACCCACAGCATTGATGCGCCCACGACTGTTAATCCAGCGGCGTGAGGTTTCATTTGTGCTCCGGGAAACCCTTTTCGCTTGCCAACCATTATACAAGCAACAAGCCCTGCTATGCCAGCATTTATATGAACCACTGTTCCTCCTGCTAAGTCCAATACGCTCTGACCCTCACCCATCAACCAGTTACCACTTTCACCTCCATGGAATAAACCACCACCCCATGCCATATGCCAAATTGGAATATATGAGAGAGTGAACCAAATTGCTGAAAAGATGAGCACGGCACTGAATTTCATTCGTTCAGCAAATGCGCCCACCATAAGGGCAGGCGTGATAATGGCGAAAGTCATTTGAAATACAATCCATACTGATTCTGGGATTGTATCAGCCGGCCCACTCATATTGGCAGACGAATAACCATTCAGAAAGACTCTATTTGAAAAATCACCGAAATATTTCCCTCCTCCTTCAGCTGACCATCCGTAACCATAGGCAATCCATAGAAACGACATTAAACAAGTAATGGCGAAACACTGAACCAAGATCGATAAATAGTTCTTACTGCGAACCAGTCCGCCATAAAACAATGATAGCCCTGGAATCGTCATGAATAAAACGAGGACAGCTGCAGTGATCATCCAAGCGGTATCGCCTGAATCCCCAGCTGTTTCCCAAGTTGGCACTGCTTTAGTGGTGACTTCATCTGCTGACAGACCGGTAGTTAAGCTAAACATAGTCCCAGCAAGGACGAAAATCATAGCGAATAGAGGGAGTTTTCGTTTTGTCTTCATTGTTAAGAATTTTAATTTAGTAATGGGCTTTGAATTATTTCGTGATTAATTCAGCTTCCACTTGCATTTCGTGTGCCAAAGAAGAAGTCTCCTGCCAAATTGTCTCTTTTCATTCACGCCCCTCAACTATGTATGAGACGTTTTGTTCAATATTGTACAACTATGAACTTATACTCATCAGGGCAGATTCTACTGAACCCGGTAAGCCTATACTACATTCTAGTAATTTACAGAGCAAGGCTTTCCTTCCTTCCACTAATGCGTGCGTCTTTTCTGCCCCTAAAATTAACTACCAGCTCTCTATAAATGAATCCATTCCTTCCTCGGTGGAAATCCTTGGCTCATAATTTAGTTGGGACCTGGCCGCCTCAATGCTAAAATAATGGCTTTTAGATAGCTCAACAGCAATAAATCGAGTCATTGGCGGTTCTCCAGGCAAATTAAGTAGTGTCCAAAGCTTTTCGAGTATGGCCCCGATAACGTAGGCTTTTCTGGGAGAAATTTTCCTCGATACAGGAGGGATTTGTAAGCGGGTCAAAATATTATTGAGCCATTCCCAGAGAACTACCGGTTGCCCCTGGGAGATAAAATAAGCTTTTCCGTTAGCGCGGTTGGCCATCAGGGCATCAAGCGCCAAAAGATGTGCTTCTGCTACGTTCTGAACATGGGAGATATCAACGAGGTTGCTCCCGCCCCCAACCATCCGCAGTTTACCAAGCTTGGCCCGTTCTATAACCCTGGGGAGCAGGTGTGGATCACCTTTACCCCAGACAAGATGAGGTCGTAGTGCAGTTGTGGCCAAACCGTCTTTTCCATTGGCCTCAAGGACTTCTTTTTCTGCGATAGCCTTCGTTTCAGCATAATGACAAAGCCAGTCTGAGCCATATGGGAGTGATTCATCCTCTCCAGTGAATGATTTGCCATTGAATACCACGCTGGGCGTACTGGTATGGATTAAATAAGGGACGGCATTTTCATGACAGGCTTGTAGTATGTTTCGGGTCCCAACTACATTGGAGGAATAGAAATCTTTTCGTCTACCCCAGACGCCTGCCTTGGCAGCTACGTGAAAGATTGCATCCATGTCCTTGCAGGCAGGAACGATCTGTATTGGTTCAGTAAGGTCAGCCTGGATGGTTTTTACGCCTTTATTTTGGAGCTCAAGTTGAGGTGAGCGTCCCAAGGTGGAGACTTCCAAGCCTCGAGCCAGTAGGCTTTCCACAATATGTCGCCCTATGAAACCACCACCCCCAGTCACCAACACTTTCTTCATGGATCAGGCCGTTGGGTTATTTGCAAAGATTTTGGCCAGAGTGAGGCGGTGAATCTTTGCATTGTGGCGAACATCCACAGGGAAGGCCGGGTGGAAGAAAAATGTATGGATACCCTGAGTCACTGGACTGGCATTGGCCAGTTCAAGCAATTCCTTCTTGAAAGTTTTTTTTGAAATGGCCTTTTTGGGGAAATGGCCTTTTTCAGGCTCAACAACAATGGCCGGCTGTTGCTCTCCAATTTCGCCAATTCCAATTAGGGCACTACGGAAGACTTTTGGGTGTTGGTTAAATATTGCCTCACAGCAGTCAGTGTGAAGGGCGCCTTCCCTCGTCAGAACTCGTTCTGCGACGCGACCGCAAAACCAAAGCTTATTTTCCTCATCAAAGTAACCCAGGTCTCCCATGCGGTGCCATAAGGTTTCGCCCTCCTTAATTTTAGCGGCTTCAGTTGCTTCTGGTAATTGATCATATCTTCCAGTGACAACCGGGCCGGCAACGATAATTTCCCCAGTTCCTTGAATTATTTTCTGCGACTTTTCCTTGGGTGGCAGAATGCGGACTTGCATACCAGGAACGACTTTCCCGAGGCATGTACCAAGGCCAAGTCTGGTTTTCTCAGAGGTGCTGGAGAGGATAGTCTTTGCTTCTATTGAGCAAACAGGTAGACATTCCGTAGCGCCGTAGGGAGTATGAATTTTTGCGTTTGGAGCAATTTGTGTCCAGAGTTGTACCAAGTCAGGGGGGGCTGAGGACCCAGCCATGAGTAAGCGTTTTAGTGTGGGTAGGCGGATACCCTCTTGCGCGCAGTATTCGCCTATTATTTTCCAAAGTACCGGGGAGCCAAAGCTATTGGTGACATTATGCTTACGTAATACCTGGACAATTTTTGCTGGATCGGCCTTTGCGGGTTTTGCTGGATTTACTGGAGGTACAACAGTGGTCATCCCAAGAGCCGGATTGAAGAGCGCGAAGATAGGTAGTAATGGAAGGTCCACTTCCCCGGGGTTAATACCATATTGTTTACGAACCAGATGAACCTGCGCGTCAAAATGTCGATGCTCGTAGCATACGCCTTTGGGTGGTCCTGTTGAACCAGAAGTAAAGAGTATTGCGGCCAAATTAGTCGGATTCGCGTGCGCGGCTTTAAGCTCATTGCCACCATAGGCACGGCGACACTGATGTAGAAAGTTTTTTCCCGCCCAAATACGAATGTTCAGTGAACGAAATTCAGCCGGAAAAAATAAGGCGATGGCCTGTGCCAGAGGGCTACCGATTAGAGCGCGAGGCTTGGACCTGGTGACACAGGCCCTAAAGTTTTTTAATCCCATACCAGGATCAATGACTATGGGAATCGCGCCGATCTGGAAAAGAGCAAATACTATAACAACCAATTCCAAGCCAGGTCGAACCAGCATGAGTGTGCGGCATCCTCTTTTTATGCCCTGGTTATGCAAGGATTCTGAAGCTCCTGCGACCAGTCGGGAAAACTCACCAAAACTAAACTCCTGATACTGCTTTTTTCCCAGAGCAGGTTGAATGATTGCTGTGGTCTGCGGATGGTCTTGCGCCATCCGGGCGAGGAAGCGACATACGTTTCGGTTTTCCAGAAAATCCTGGGACAATGTCTTTTAATAGTCGGTTATTGTGACAAGGCCCCATAGCAGGCTCATTTCCCGACCAGTAAAATTTTCACGATTAAATAGGACATCGTGATATGAAATGGGTATGGAAGTCTTTGGCACAGGTTTGAAGGAATATGGCTTGTGCTGAACTATTCCCAGCAGATTAAAATCTCGCTTTTTATAGGGGTTCATTACGCCTTTTCTGGACGAACAACCAGAGCTTAGGCACAGAAGAGCGGCAACCAGCAGAAGTACCATCAGTTTAGGGAATGTTTTTGGCATGGTTCATTTAAAATGGTGGATTTTTTGTTTCAGTCAAGTCTGGCATGGCGATGTTTGATTAAGACAGGACAGGCTTGACCGCTTTGCTGCACCACGTATCTTCTTCGCTCCTATGGCCAAAAAGGATAAAGAGCTATCGCTCATGGATGAAATTGTGGGTCTCTGCAAGCGGCGTGGGTTTATATTTCAAACCTCTGAGATTTACGGTGGGATTAATGGTTTTTTCGACTACGGGCCTCTGGGCGTGGAGCTTCGAAGGAATATAAAGGATGCTTGGTGGAAAGACATGGTTCATCTCCGGGATGATGTTGTCGGATTAGACTCTGCTATCATTATGCATTCAGATGTTTGGAAGGCTTCCGGTCACGTTGACAGTTTCACTGACCCAATGGCGGACTGCAAGGAGTCCAAGATGCGCTACCGAGCAGACCATCTGTTCTATGCACTCGTTAAGGTGGATGGTAATGAAATCGGTTGTATTTCTTTGCTCGAATCTGAGAAAATGGAGACGGAGGCCCTTGATTTGGCTCAAGAGCTTAAGCGGAAAAAAGCTGTGCAGGGAGAACTGGATCCTCTCGAACTTAAACCATACACGGAGGCTCCCGAGGAGGATTGGGTAAAAGTTCCTTCTCCTGCGACAGGAAAGCCTGGCACATTAACACCTCCACGAGAATTCAACATGATGTTTAAGACTAATGTGGGAGCCTTGCAGGATGCATCATCTGTAGCCTACCTGCGTCCGGAAACGGCCCAAGGAATATTTGCCAACTTTAAAAATGTGGTAGACACCGGCCGAGTAAAAGTTCCATTCGGCATTGCCCAGATTGGTAAGGCATTCCGAAATGAAATCACACCACGTAATTTTATCTTTCGTTCCCGGGAATTTGAGCAGATGGAGATCGAGTATTTTATTCCGCCTGACGAAGACATCTGGGAAAAATATCACCGGGAATGGATTGATACCCGTAAGAACTGGTTTGCCGGTATTGGTCTGACTGCTGAGCATCTTGGGGAGGAGCTTCATCCCAAGGAAAAACTTGCCCATTATGCGCGCGCCTGTACAGACATTACATTCAAGTTTCCTTTCGGAGAGCAGGAGTTAGAGGGCATCGCTGCTCGCGGCAATTACGACCTTATGCAGCATCAGGAAGCTAGCACAAAATCTCTGGAGTTTTTTGATGAGGCACGTAAGGAAAAATATGTTCCCCATGTAATTGAGCCTAGCCTGGGAGTAGACCGTACTTTTCTGGCTGTAATTTGTGCTGCTTACACCAAGGATGAAATTGATGGAGAAGCACGTACCTTATTAAAACTTCATCCGAGAGTTGCTCCAGTAAAAGCCGGTGTCTTTCCATTAATGAAAAATAAGCCTGAAATTATGGAGAAGGCCCGTGGTCTTTACGAAAGGCTACGACAGCGCTGGAATGTTTTCTTTGATGTTTCAGGGGCCATTGGCCGCCGTTATCGTCGGATGGATGAAATCGGTACACCATTTGGAATCACGATCGATTTTGATTCCCTTGAAGATGGTACCGTGACTCTTCGTGATCGTGACTCGACCAAGCAGGAGCGTGTCAGTGAGGATGAATTGATCGACATGATGGAGGATAAGATTGGTTGGTAACCTACCTAATGGTCGGACTTTCCTTCCTTCTTGTTGACGGTATTTCAAAAGGTGAGATGAGGTAAAAACAATTTATCCTGTCAGGTTTTCTAAACGATTTATCCTTTATTTCCTTCTGGAAAACCAAAAAGGTGCCCCCCGAAATTCATCAGGAGACACCTAGGTGGTGGGAGGGGAAAGAATAATATTATTTTTCCAAGGCAGCCTGTGCGGCGGCCAGTTTGGCGATCGGAATTCTGAATGGGCTGCAACTAACGTAGTTCAAGCCACTGCGATGACAGAATTTAACAGAAGATGGGTCACCACCATGTTCTCCGCATATACCGATTTTAAGCTTTTTCTTTGTCTTGCGTCCGCCTTCGACACCCATTTTGACGAGTTGTCCTACGCCGGTTTGGTCAAGACTGGCAAAAGGGTTGTTATTAACTATTTCTGCGTCCTGATAGGCAGGCAAAAATGAGCTTGAGTCGTCTCGGCTAAGACCGAGGCATGTTTGGGTGAGGTCGTTGGTGCCGAAGCTGAAGAATTCAGCGTGCTCAGCAACTTCTGAGGCAGTCAGGGCCGCACGGGGAATCTCGATCATTGTTCCAACGGTGTATTTCAGTTGACTGGCCTTAAGGTCGTGCTTTTTGCGTACCTCCTTCGCGGCTTCATCAATCACTGCTTTCTGCAGTTCCAGTTCCTTTGCATAACTGACCAGGGGAACCATGATTTCAGGAAGAACCTTGATGCCTTTGGATTGCACTTCTACAGCGGCCTCAAGAATAGCGGTCGCCTGCATTTTGGTAATTTCCGGATAAACAATTCCTAATCTGCAACCACGATGCCCAAGCATGGGGTTTTCCTCGTGAAGTTCGTTGATGCGACGCTTTATAAAGGTAGCACTGACTTTGAGCTTTTTAGCTAAATCCTGAATTTGCTTCGCGGTCATGGTTCCAATGAACTCGTGGAGCGGTGGATCAAGCAAACGAATGGTTGCTGGCCGCCCATCCAGAGCCTCAAAGATGCCGGAGAAGTCCTTCTTTTGGTAAGGAAGTAGTTTCTTGAGGGCCTTTGCTCTGCCTTGATCGTCTTCAGCCAAAATCATTTGTCTGACCGCATCGATGCGGTTACCCTCAAAGAACATATGCTCTGTTCGGGTTAGGCCGATGCCTTCAGCGCCAAACTGGATTGCATTCTTTACCTGATCCGGAGTATCGGAATTGGTACGAACACCGAGTTTTCGATGCTTGTCCGCCCAACTCATCAACTGTGTAAACTTCTTATATGTAGGGCTTTTCTTGGCGGTAGCCTTATTTTCAAGCAGTGCCTGAATCACTTGGGAGGGCGCAGTTTTTAATTCGCCAGCATAGATATTGCCGACAAATCCATTTAGTGAAAGGAAATCACCTTCCTTAAGTGTAACACCATTTCCGGAAAGGGTCTTTTTTCCATAGTCAATATCCATATCGTGGGCGCCACATACACAAATCTTACCCATTTGGCGGGCAACAAGTGCGGCATGTGACGAGGCTCCGCCTCGTGTTGTCAGGATTCCTTCTGCGGCGATCATGCCTCGCAAGTCTTCCGGGGAAGTTTCCTGGCGTGTCAGGATTACCTTTTGTCCTTTTGCCGCGGCAGCCACTGCAGTTTCCGCAGTGAAATAAATCTGACCGCTGGCTGCGCCCGGCCCTGCCGGTAGGCCACTGCCAATATTTTTGGCTTTTCGCTCCACTGTTGAGTCAAAGATCGGAGCCAGAAGATGACTGAGGTCTTCCGCAGGAATACGCATTATGGCTTCCTGTTGCGAGATGAGCTGCTCCTTGACCATGTCGATTGCAATATTCACTGCAGCAAAACCAGTTCGCTTGCCATTGCGGGTTTGCAACATCCAAAGTTTCCCTTGCTCAATGGTGAATTCAACGTCCTGAACATCCCTAAAGTGTTTTTCGAGGATTTTCCGGATTTTGAGCAGTTCCTTGTGGGAGGCGGGCAAATCCTTTGCCATTTTCGCAACAGGCTTGGGGGTTCGAACGCCGGCAACCACATCTTCGCCTTGGGCATCAATCAGGTATTCCCCGTAGAAGACATTTTCCCCAGTAGCTGGATCGCGGGTAAAAGCGACCCCGGTTCCGGAGGCTTTGCCGGTGTTTCCAAACACCATGGCTTGAACATTGACAGCAGTTCCCCAGCTTGCGGGGATTCCGTATTTCTGACGGTACACTTTTGCGCGGTCGTTTTGCCATGAATTGAAAACGGCGTTCACTGCGCCATAGAGTTGATCCATCGGGTCTTCAGGAAAAGCTTCCCCTGCGCGTTTTTTAATAAGTTTCTTGAATTCATTCACAACCCAGCGGAGATCCTTTTCACTGAGCCCTGAGTCATTACTGACCTTCGCTTGTGCTTTTGCCTTGTCGAGAATCACTTCATACGGGTCGTGGTGTTCTGTTGCGAGTGCCTCGACACCCATGACGACACTACCATACATCTGGAGGAATCGACGATAACAGTCCCATGCAAACTTGGGGTTGCCAGTATTGGTTGCCAGTGCCTCGACCACTTCATCATTGATGCCAAGATTCAAGATTGTATCCATCATTCCTGGCATGGAGTCACGAGCACCCGAACGCACTGAAAATAGAAGTGGACTTTTCTTATCGCCCAGTTTTTTGCCAAGTTGCTTCTCTACGTTTGCGACAGACTTCCGTATTTGCCCATCCAACTCTTTGGGATACTTTTTCTTGTTGGCGTAGTAGTATGTGCAGACTTCTGTCGTAATGGTGAAACCTGGAGGCACCGGAAGGCCAATTCCTGCCATTTCGGCAAGATTGGCGCCTTTACCACCAAGGAGGGCGCGCATCTTTTCGGATGCGTTGCCATCGGTTTTCTTCCCAAATTCGTAGGTGTACTTGGGTTTCTTGCTCATAAGAATTGTGCGTTTTGTTTTTGGGTGTCGTGGTTTTTCCTGCGTGAAAAAAGCGCTTCATCCACTATTGCTTTAAAAAAGGGAGCGGCAAATAAAGGAATTTCAACCATGACTGTCAATGGAGAAGGGAGAAGAAAAGAATTGAAAAAAATGCGGGTGACACCATAGCAATTTCGCTTCATTTTTTAATGATTGGGTTTACTCCAACATAAAATTGACCAGATGCTCCATCACCTATAACATGGCTGAAGATTCACAGACAAGTGATACACCAGACAATTCGGAAACGAATAATTCCGGGCAGGAATCAGCATCTCAGGATGAACCGGTGAACATTCATAACAAAGGCCCTGAACTTGATTTATCCAGCTCAGGCAGGATACGTAACCAGGCAAATTTGCCAAGGAAGTCTGCGGATAAAGATAAACCGACAGAAAATGTGGAGGGATCCAGCCCTGAACCGGAATCAACTGCTGACAATGGAGAGGATTCCTATGAATCCGATCCTTCTTATGATGACCATCATCACGACGACTATCATGATCCTGACCACTACGATGATGATTATCATCACGATCAGCCACAGGATGAAGGTGATGACTGGTGGGAGGAGGATGAGAAAGATGAGGAGGACCAGTTGTCAGACGCCGGAGAGATGTCTTTTCTGGATCACTTGGAGGATTTACGCTGGACCTTGTTCAAGAGTGTTGGCGCTTTCCTTATTGGCTGTATCGTTGTTGGAATTAACCTGAAGCTTTTTGCAGACTTGCTACAGTCACCGATTGATCATATCTCTGCCACAGGAAGTAGTTTGGTTTATACTCTTTCAGGCGACCAGACCCTTCAGGCACTGGAACGATCCACGGGTGAGAAAAAATGGGAGGTAGATGTTCAGTTCCAACCGGTGATTGATTCCGAGGGCACCCTGTTTGCTGTAACACCAGATCAGAAAATTATTGCCCTTAATGGATCCACGGGCAAAGAGAAATGGGAGTTTAAAACAGACGGAGCAGTCCGTGCCCCTCCCTCACTCGATACCAAAGGTATTTTGTACATAGGCACTCAAGACAGCAAAGTTTATGCGATTAACGCAAAGACAGGAAAGAAGAAATGGGAGTTTGAAGCAAGCGGAGCAGTTGATGATTCTCCTTTGCTATCATCGGACGAAAATATTGAATTAAGGACTCGTCAGCCCCTTGGCGTTCTTATGGTTCTAATGCAGGTGGTCTTGTTTGGCGGACTCGCCGTTTCATTGCCTTTTATTATCATGGCAATTAGTGGATTCGTTGCACCTGGGTTGACTAAACGAGAGAAGCGCATGCTTCTGCCTGGAAGTATTGCCGCAGTTTTCCTGTTTCTTGCCGGCGCTGCGCTGGCTTTTTTCTTCATCATTCCCGTGTCACTCAAGTTTTCCGCTCTCCTGAATGACTGGATGAACATCGAGTTGCTTTGGGACGTAAATGATTATTATAGTTTGGTTGTGATGGTGACACTTGCCATCGGAGCACTATTTCAATTCCCCCTTTTATTGGTCATTACAGGCTATCTCGGAATTCTTCCTTCTTCCAAATTACGCAAAGGTCGTAAGTTGGTGTTCGTCATAATCTTAATAGTTGCGGCACTTTTGACACCGGGTGACGTGATTGTTGCCCTTGTGTTGTTAACAATTCCTCTTTATGCATTGTTTGAGGGGTCCATCTTAATGGTAGCCTACGTTGAGCGAGGTAAGGCACGCCGGCAGGCTCGTGTTGAGGAGCGCAGGAAGAAACGGGAACTTGACCGAGAGACGGCAAAGCAGAAAGCTGATACCACTTTAACAAAAAACAACCCAGAAGATAACTCCAAGTCAGAGAAAGATAGGTGAGGCGCCTAGCCTCCAATCTTTTTAAATTATTAGAATTGAATTGGGTGCCTTGCTGAAGTACTGACGGGCTTTGGGGGTATTGAAAAACCGATCAGGCGGCAGCCGCAGCGTTTCTTTTACGTCGTACGTGATCCGAAAGAACAGCATGGAACATCACGATTGCCAGCCAAAAGGTCCCTCCAAGGGGTATGGCAGCGAAAAAGCCCGAGATTGTTGCTGTTAACGAAGTTTCATCCTGTACCAGTGCATGGTTGCGCAATACATTCGCCATGAATACGTAGAATGCTATTGCCAGAATGATGTGAATGACGTGATGGTGAGGCTTCAGTAGCTTTACGCTGGCTGGTGCCGGGGTATTTGGGTTTTCTTCACTCATGTTTCGTTGTTGTATTGAGTTTGTAATACTTGGGGAAAAGAATCAGTAGAGAGAAGTCAAGCTAGACGGAGAGGGGAAGAATCCAGCCACTACCACCGCTGACTTTCTTTTAGCTAAAAACGCGATTCGGATCAGACGTCCTTCCAGGCACGCTCCCGGGCGGAGTCCAAAACAGCGTCACAAACCTTGGCTGTTTCGAGGGCGTCTCGGAAGGTTGGTTTACAGGGAGTGCCTTTATCAAGACTTTCGAGGAAGTCTGCAACTTGATGAACGAAGGTGTGTTCATAGCCGATGCATAGTCCCGGTACCCACCACTTGTCCATGTAGGGCATGTCCCCGTCGCTGATGTGGATGCTACGCCAACCGCGGACGTTGGACTCGTCCGAATGGTCAAAGTATTCGAGGCGGTTGAGGTCGTGCAGGTCCCAGCGGATCGAGGCGTTTGCACCATTGATTTCCAATGTATACAGCGCTTTGTGACCGCGGGCGTAGCGGGTTGACTCGAATAGACCGAGAGACCCGTTGTTAAAGTGGCAGTGAAAGAGGCAGGCGTCGTCGATGGTAACTTGCTGCTTCTCGCCGGTGGCGGTGTGGACGCGTTCCTTGATGAAGGTTTCGGTGACAGCGGAGACATCCTTGATAGATCCGTTTAGCCAGATTGCGGTGTCGATACAGTGGGCTAGCAGGTCACCGGTCACACCACTTCCTGCTGCCGCCGCATCCAATCGCCACAACCCTTCACCCCCCTGAGGAAGTTCGGCGCTGATTGTCCAGTCCTGAAGGAAGTTGGCGCGATAGTGAAAGATTTGTCCGAGCTTACCGGAATCAATGATCTGTTTGGCAAGGGTGACGGCCGGCACGCGACGGTAGTTGTACCAGACTGTGTTGGGGACACCGGCCTTCTCTACGGCATCAACCATTGGCAGACTTTCCTCTGCAGTTCTGGCAAGCGGTTTTTCACAGAGGACCATCTTACCAGCTTCGGCGGCGGCGATGGCTACTTCAGCGTGCTGGTCGTTGGGAGTGCAGATGTCGACGGCGTCGATGTCGTCACGCTTGAGCAGTTCCCGCCAGTCAGTCTCGTAGCTGGCGTAGCCCCATTGATCGGCGAATGCCTTGGTCCGGTCTTCGGTCCGGCCACAAACTGCCTGAAGAACGGGCGTGTGTCCCAGATCGGGGAAGAAGTCGCTAACGCGCTTGTAACCATTGGTGTGAGTTCGTCCCATGAAGCCGTAGCCGATGAGACCGATGCGGAGTTCCTTTTTCTCTGCCATGATTATATTGGGCTCTGTGTATACTATTTAAGTGATCGAGGATTAGGCCTGATGCAGTAAATGCTCAGGCCTTATAGGGGATATATTGGTTATGGGTTCTATTTCCACCTTACATCAAGAAGAGGAGCATCTTCTTGATGTCTGATTTGATGGGAGGGGCGGCTTAGTGCCCTCCATCTCCGCTCAAATCAAGTGGCTTGTAGCCACCCTTGCTCCTGAAGTAGAGAAAGATCATGATATATGCAACGAGCATGATTCCCGGGAAGATGGCCATGTCCCCGAGTGCTTTTTGCCCACTGTTATCTTTTGCTGTATTGATGGCTTTTATGGTCTCCTCGGATTGTCCTTCAAGAAGCTTATCCAGCTCACCTGTTTTCCATGTCTGGTAACTGATAGTACCGTAGTAGATATCTTTATTTTCGAGAGCGGAAGGAGTAACCTGACCCTTTTCCAGTAAACCGGGAACTGTTGCTGCTGCTTCTATGCCTGCCACCTCACTCACGGCTTTTTTCTCCTGCAAGGCGCCGATGTATGGGAATCCGAGGACACCCACTGCCAACATACCAATACCTGACACGGAATTGAGTGTTAGGGCTCCACCTTTCGGGGTTTGTTCGGAAACAATGCCAAGCATTGTTGGCCAGAAGAAGGTCTTACCCAGTGCATAAAGGGTCGCCGCACCGAAGATCATTGCAACCCCATTGACTCCAGACAGAGCCTTCAGTCCCACGATTGCCAGTACTGAACTTGCTATCAGGAGTTTGACTGGTCCCATGGAATGTACAATTGGTCCTGCAAAGAAGCGCAATACCATCATGATCACGGAGGTGTAAACGAGAATCCATCCGGCGTGGAATTCCACGATTCCAGCCATGATACCGGAAATCCACCCGTCTGTACCAATTTCCGTTGTGGCTAATGGGGTCATGATGAGGATGAGCAAGAACATTAGCGGCCTCCCCAAGCTCATGGTGTAAACTCCAAGTCCCACAGCCATCGCTCCGCAAATTAGAATGAATGCTGTTGAATTTCCAGGAAATGTCTGGTCCAACTGCAGAAAGATAAGCAATGCGACAACTGCGGCACCACCAAATCCGAATTCTTTCAGCATGTCCTTGTAGCTGACTCCGGCTGAGACGCGTTCCTGAACCGGGAACTTGCACTTGATCAGCATCACTAAATAGATCAGCGCCGGAATAATGATGATTCCCAGTTTGAGACCCCAATCGGCACCCCCCATCATGATGGTGATGATACCAGCAATTACCAGTCCGCCGGGCCAGCCAGCGTGAAGAATATTCAGCCACTTGGTCTTATCCTTGTCAAAGATTGTTGCAACGACAGGATTGATGAAGGCCTCAACTGTACCGTTTCCTAAGGCGAGAATCAGTCCGCCCCAGAAGAGCAAATCCTTAGCAAGCTGTGGGTTGTCCGCTGCGACAGAGAGGCCGGTGATGCCCATAATGGCCCAGATTATCTGACAGACTGCGGCAAATATCATCGAGAATTTGTAGCCAACCTTGTCAATTATAAGGCTGAAGCCGATTATGCTTATAGCAAAAGGCCAGATCTGAATGCCCTTGAATATACCCACTTCGGCATCGTCGAGGCCTAACAAATCGGAGGTGATCGTTGGATCATCGAGAAGAAACATTCTCGTAATGAATCCGAAAGAGGTTGTGATCAGTGCGATGAAGCAGCCCCAGAAGAGCTTCATGTCGGGGGCGGAGTTTCCTTGATTGGTATCACTCATGTCGATGCAGGTTGGGTTGTTTATTAGGGAAACCTCAGACGGAGGCACAATTCAGTAATAATCGCTAAAAGGATGCAGAATTGTGGTTGTTTGGCAAGCGGAAAGGGGAGTCCTTTCCATTTGCCTCTTTTAAAATTCCATGGACTTGCAGAGCAGTTTCTTCAATGTGTCCTTCATTGACATACTTCAGGTATTCTGTTCTTTTGATTAACTTTTATATGAACCCCTACTTGCGAAGTTTAATGTCCTTAATTACTCGGGCATCCGCAGGCTGCTAAGAAGAATGTTAAATCGATTAACCGTTTGGGGCTTTCCTGCCTTCATTGTACTATCAGTTTGCGCGGGCGTGTACGTGAAAGCCGCCGATTGGAGTGTCGATATTAACGGTGATCCTGCGGCAGAGGATTCATTTTTAGGTTTGGAAGAAGCCTTGGCCAGTGAAAAGGTATCCAATGGCGACACATTGAATCTGGCACCGGGAACTTACCTCCACTCTGATGAGCTACAGGTCGCCAAATCAGTAAAAATTCAAGGGGACGGCACCGGGGAGGTTATTCTCAAGCGGACGGGGCAACCTAAAAAGGTCTCCAAGACCAGTGCAAATACAATTTGGTATGATCCTGACAAATACGGCTACTCAATCCGTGTGACTTCTTCAGGTGTTACATTCAAAGACGTGACAATCGGAGGTTGGGAGACAGAGCGGTCCAGTTTCGGTTGGGTATTGGGAGTGGGCGCATCCAATTTAAAACTGGAAGAGGTTACTTTCCCCGGGATGAACGTCCGCAGTGCCATTGTCATTTATTCAGAGGTCAGCGGTCTAACGATTCAGGGCTGCATTTTCTCAGGCGGATACTATGAATCCGTCCTGCGCGGAGGAGCGACAAACCTTCTTGTTGAGAATAATACATTCGAGCAGCGTCATTGGTATGGAGGCTCAATTCATTTTGATGATCGTTACCCTGTCAGCGGAAAGATACGTCATAATTTTTTCATTTTTACTCCCGGTTCCACGAAGTCCACCGGTGATTTCAATCAATCCGGATTGGGTTTTGATGCCATTGGTATCTTCAGTTCAAAATTGCCTGCCGAGCTGCTTATCCAATTCAATACCTTCGCCTGGGAGAGTGTGGATGCAATCAATGATTATGATAACCGTGCACAAACTGCGGCAATCCATGTAAAGGAGTTCCCTGAACTCAACGGTGGCAACCTTAACATCAAGGACAACATTTTCTATGGATATCAGACTGTTGAAAAGGATGACGACCATAAAAAGGCTCCCTTGCTTAACGTGCCCGGCAAGCATGGAGGGGCTCTTGACTTTGATGGAGAAGATGATTTTGCCACCTTCGCCCACCCTGACTTGAATATTGGATCAGAAGGCACACTTGCATTCTGGGTCTACCTATATGACACAAGCAAACGCAACACACTCCTACTTGGTCCCCAAGGAGAAGGCTTTGCTGCACGAAATGAACGCACTGCCAACGACAAGGCTTTTGAATTTCAGCTTAACGATGAAGGGAAAGCATTTTTCTACCCCAACTATAGCGACCATATCTCAGGTGGCGAAGCTCTTGTATTGAGCGACACCTCAATAGAGGTTCCTGAAGAGTGGCATCACCTTGCCTTTACTTGGGACAAGACAGCAGTTAACGGCGGGGAGGGACGTATCTATCTGGATGGGTTTGAGGTTGAGTACAAAATCAGTTCTACACTCGATGATGAGGGCAACCCAAGATATCGCTACGATTCTGATCTTTCTGAAAAGTGGCTGAATGCAGCCATCACCGCTAACGGTCTTTTTTATCTGGGACGTGACCCCAAGGATGCGGAAGCAGGCAATCCTGACAAAAATCGCTACCTATATGGGCGTGTAGATGATCTCGCGATTTTCAATGATGCACTCAATATTGGAGAACTGGGCCTCATCCGTCAGGACACCGTGGAATCTCATCTTGCTACATTTGGGGATCGGGTGGCCGCTTATTGGCCTCTGGATGAAGTTTCAGGTTATGACCTTGTTGATTCTACTGGCAAAGTCACACTTAAGCTTGGTCGGGGCTGGCAGGGGCACGCCCTTATTGTTCCTGCTACTACCAAGGTTAGCAACAATCTATTTTTCCAGAACGATGTAAATACGCCTCATGTTCTCCTTGAGGACAATTTGCTGGGTGACCCGCTTTTTAAAAAATCCGAGGGTGGCGCTCTTGCAAAGTATGCCCTACAGGACGGCTCTCCGGCTGCACGGTCCGCGTCGGATGGTAATTCCAATATAGGAGCTCGTCAGCCAGATCCCCAGACTGTCACTTTTGTGGTCGAGAACCAACCATTTGATGACAAGCTTTACGGAGATACCGTTGATCTGATTTCCACGGCTTCCTCTGGCTTGAGCGTTCAATTTGAAGTGGTTGATAATAAAAGCGATGGAAGTGGAACCCTAGATGGTAATCAACTAACCATTACCGGCGCTGGTAAGATCACGCTCAAAGCCACACAATCGGGCAATGCCAACTTTCTAACCGCTGATCCTGTGGAGATCGAGTTCTCTGCCGGAAAGGCTCCATTGACTGTGACGGCCAATGACGCTCTACGTGCCAAAGAAGGAGCCAACCCTGCCTTCACGCTTTCTTATTCTGGTTTCCTGTTTAATGACACACCTTCTGTTATCGACACCATTCCTTCTGCGACTACCACTGCCGGTGCTGGGTCTGCTTCCGGGGACTATCCCATAACGCCCCAAGGAGGCAGTGATGATAATTATCAATTTCAGTTCATTGATGGCACCCTTACAATCAACGATTTGCTTTCACAGACGGTTACTTTCCCTGAAGTCTTGGATATTCCTTATGGTGAAGCTGTTGAGTTAACAGCAACTGCAGATTCCGGCCTTGCTGTTTCCTACGAAATTCTAGTCGACCAGAGTACTGGCCAAGGTAACTTGCAAGCGGAGAATCTCACGGTTACTCGTGTTGGAGAAATCACGGTTCGTGCAACACAAAAAGGAAACCCAGACTATAATCCTGCTGCTCCGGTAGATCGAACATTCAGCGTGATCAAACGTAGCTTGAAGGTTACTGCGCTTGACACCACTCGGCCCTACGCTGAGGCCAATCCTGGATTTGGATGGATTGTCAACCAGGGAGATGAAGGCACTGCAGGCGAGATGGATTCTGTAGGAGTTGCCGTTGGCCGTTCTGGTGATCTCTATTGGACAGGTACCTTTAACGGGCAGCTTGATTTAGGAGGTGACACTTTCCAGTCCATAGGGACTCCTGACATGTACCTTACTCGATATACTTCCAGTGGTTCTCTCGAGTGGGCCCGACATGCCGGTAAGGGTATTGTTGATGGCAATGGAGCTGTCTTTCCTTCCACAATTGCATCTGATGTTAACGGGAATGTCTATGTCGTTGGGACTTTCAAGGGAAAGGTTGAGTTAGGTGGGCAGTCTTTCGAGAGTAAATCTACCCAGGACGTATTTTTACTCAAGTACAGCGAGACCGGTAGTTTTCTTTGGGCGTCCCAATCTTCTGGCATCAATGAGGTTGACCAACTTAGCGCCGGTGGTGTTGCGGTCGATACTGTGGGCAATGTTTATGTCCTTGGCGAATTCAAGGGTAGTATTGATTTTGGAGGGGAGACTGCCTTGGCCAGCGAGTTCGGTACAACCGACCTGTTTCTTGCTCGTTTCAATGTAAATGGAACACCAGACTGGGTTAAGCAGATCGGTGGTTATACTGAAGACTTGGCTGGTGGCGTTGCCTTGGACCCCCAAGGCCAGCCAGTTATAACCGGCACTTTTCAAGGATCCACAAAACTGGATGCTGCAGTGACACTTTACAGTTCAGCAAGTCGTGAAATGTTTGTCTCCAAGTATGATACCACAGGTGGACTTATTTGGTTTCAACAAGCCGGAGGCGGAGCAATTTCCACCTTGGAGGTTTCTGATATCGTCATCGGACCCAATGGGAGTTCAGGCGTAACAGGATCCTTTACCAACGATCTTATTTTTGGAGGGCAAACGCATGTCTCTTCTGGAGGTGCAGACGCATTTTATGCTATTTTTGATGCCACGGGTGATCTGGTATCTGCTGATACCTTTGGGGGTGTAGGCGAAGATTCTGGACACGCAATTGTCAAGGGCACTGGAGGCGCCACCTATGTTGCAGGTAATTTTCAGCAGTCATTGGTTTTTCCGGGTAATGAGGGTGCAGATTTAGTTGCTCAAGGTATAGGAGATGTGTTTGCCGTGAAATTTGATGCCACTGGGGAAGCCCTCTGGTCTCGACAGATTTTCGGTGCTGGTGACAATCGGATTGCGGATCTTGCCATTGACGCCAACGGCCATAATTACCTAGCAGGTTCTTTTCAGGATGAGATTTCTGTAGACCGTCTAGCTTCTACAGCCAAAGGGCCGCGCGATGCCTTTCTTGTGCAACTCAAGCGAGATATACCAACCCTGCCACTCCAGTATGAAGGCTTCCTTGAGGGTGAGAATGTGGATGTATTGGATGAATTACCATTGGCAACCGTCGCTGTTTCGCCAGAAGATGGGGCTGGAAGTGAGTTCCCCATCACCATTGTTGGTGGAAATGATGACAACTATGATTTTGAGTTTACAACCGGTGTTTTCACCGTTGTTAAAGCCGAGCAGTCGATTAACTTCTATCAGGACTTCTCCAATGTGCTTTACAAGGATGTGATCAACTTGACCGCAGTGGCGACTTCTGGTCTGGAAGTCTCCTACAAGGTTGTTACCGGTCAGGACATTGTCTTTATGCCCGATGCCAATACCCTACAAATTGAGGGTGTGGGCCCGGTTCGTATTCAGGCGGACCAACCGGGTAATGAAAATTACCTGCCCGCCAAGTCGGTTAATCGTGAGATCAAGGTGCCGCAGGCCAAGCAACTTATAACATGGGAACAGGATTATGAGGGTAGGACTTATGGCGATACATTTGAATTAACTGCGGTTACTGATTCAGGCCTTCCATTGACATTTACCGTAACGCAAGGGACCGCAACATTTGAAGGTAATCGCATAACACTTACCGGGGCTGGCAGTTACTCTATTCAAGCCACTCAAGCAGGGACATTTATTTACGAACCTGCAGCAACCGTCGAACATACTTTTGAGGTTGCCAAGGCCAAGTTGAGTGTACGCCCAAATGATGCTGTTCGCCGAATAGGAGAGTCCGACCCCTCCTTTGCCCTGACCTATACCGGTTTTCGCTTGGCCGATGATGTTACCGTACTTGATGCTGAGCCTATTGCCTACACCGATACGAATGCGGCAACCATCCCAGGAAACTATGATATTCTTCTAAAGAATGGATCTGATGACAATTATACCTACGAGTTTATTACCGGGGTAATGACCGTTACCGAACTTCAGACGCAGATTCTGTATTTTGATCAGGATTTTTCAGGCCTTACTTACGGTGATTCTGTTGAACTTACTGCCTTCAGTGACTCAGGTCTCACTGTGCAATACGAGGTTGAGGGTGGAGAGGCTAGTCTAGATAGCACACTACTTTACCTTGCCGCTGCTGGCGAGGTCACTATTCGTGCCACTCAAATCGGAAATGAAAAGTACTATCCTGCGGCTGAAGTTGTACGAAAAATTGCTGTGGGTAAACGCCCTCTGAAAATCTATGCAACATCCAAGAGCAAGAGAGAAGGCGATGTGAATCCGCCATTTACTTTTACTTATTCGGGTTTTGTTCGTGGAGACATCGAGGTTGCCATTGACGCCTTGCCTCGGGCGACAACTCCCGCCACTGAGTCAAGTACATCAGGGGAGTACCCAATCGAGGTGGACGGTGGCTTTGATGACAACTATCGACTGCTTTTAAATAACGGTATTCTTACGGTTCTTGATGCAAACAAACTAGATCAGTCCGTAGAGTTCACCCAAGATCTAACATCTCTACGTTATGGTTCCGAGCTGACGTTAGAGGCCACTGCCAGTTCTGAATTGGAAGTATTCTTTCAGGTGGTTTCCGGTAAGGATGTGGCAAGGGTACAAGGTGATAAATTAACGATTGTCGGGGTTGGTGAAGTTATACTTAGAGCGACCCAACCAGGCAATGACGTATATAATCCAGCTCTAAATGTTGATCAAATTTTTGAAATTCCAGCAATGCCTCAGACAACAGCTTGGATTCAGAATCTTCCCCAGTTAGTTTACGGCGGACAAGTACAGCTGGAGGGAACGACGAGTTCAGGGTTGCCTATCCAGTTTCGGGTTACCGCGGGTGAGGCAACGATCGACAATAATGCATTGGTACCTCTACAAGTTGGTGAGCTTACCATCGAGGCGTATCAATCCGGTGATAAAATCTTCCTTCCATCCAATACAGTTATCAAGACGTTTGTTGTTGGAAAAGCAACATTGACTGCTCGTGCGGGTACTGTTGTGCGCAAACTTTTTTTACCAAACCCTGAACTCCCCCTTTATTTTGATGGATTCCGGTTGGGTGATACCGTGGAGAATCTTGATAAGGTTCCAGAGACCTACACAACTGCCAACCCAGGAACCCCTGCAGGTATTTACAATATCTTTGTTCGTCCAGGTGAATCTTTGAATTATGATATCTCCTATGAAGAGGGTAACCTAACTATTAATTCTGGAGACAAGCAGCCACAGGAAATCTCCTTCAAGCAGAAGCTTGATGGACTGCAGGTCGGTGATATTGTTTCTTTAACAGCGAAGGCTACTTCCACGCTGGATGTGGAGTACCAAATTATGACCGGTCGCAGTGTCATTGACTGGCAGGGCGTGGGCCAATTCAAGATAATTGGTCCTGGACCCGTAATTATTGAGGTGACTCAACCTGGTAATCTAGAGTTTGAAGCCGCTGTACCCTTGGTCAAAGGCTTTGAAGTGCCAAAGGTGCCGCAAAGCATTTTTTGGGAACAGGAACTTCAAAATTTGACCTACGGCGACACTGCCACGCTCGAGGCAGGGGCTTCTTCTGCCTTGCCTATTCGGTATGCCGTCAAGGAGGGCCAGGCCAAGGTTGATGGCAACCAAGTCACTTTTACCGGGGCAGGAAAGGTAACCATTCAGGCGCTTCAGAATGGAGACTCAATCCATGAAGCTGCAGAGCCAGTGGAAAGAAGCTTCCAGATTCGTCCTGCAATTCTTCTGGCTTGGCCCATGGATGTTTCTCGCGAATTTGGAAAAGATAATCCTCGTTTCAAGATTCTTTATGATGGTTTCCTTTTTGGAGATGATGAGAGTTTGCTTGAACGCATTCCACGTGCAGAGACTCCGGCCAACATTGATAGTGAACTTGGCATTTACCCGGTGAATCTTTCCGGGGGACTCTCAAAGAATTATAGGTTTAAATATCTTGAAGGTACTTTATACGTTGTTGAAGCGGGCAAGAAAACCCAGTGGATTTATTTTGAGCAGAATCTTGATGGATTTGACCCGCAGGACTTTGTCCGGTTGCAAGCTCGTACAACCTCAGGCCTTCCGGTCTCCTATGAAATTCTTGAAGGGCGACATCTGGTAAATCTGCCAGAGCCAAACGTATTGGAATTTCTCGAGATCGGTTCGATCATGATACGTGCTGTGCAATTTGGAGATGAGGTATTCACTCCAGCACCTTCTGTCACTAGGACATTTTCAATCGATGGGTTTTCCCAAGAAATTTTCTGGGACCAAGACTTCTCACAAGTCAAGTATGGAGATACTATTGAGCTCTCAGCTATTGCTTCTTCTGGAAATGAATTGGAGTACAGCCTTCTTCAAGGAAATGCTTCATTGGCAGGGAATCGGATAACTTTTCTTGAGGCGTCACAAGATATTCTCCTACAGGCGAGGCAGACCGGTGACTCTCAATTCAGACGCGCGCTACCTGTCCTGCAAAAATTTCGAGTAAATAAGGCTCCGCTCAAAGTCTATGCCAAGGACGTAAGCCTAAAGGCCACAGCAACCAAGATGCCCAAGCTGTCTTTTGCCTATGAAGGCCTTATGCTGGGGGACAGGAAGGGGGCCATAGAGGTATCGCCTGATATTCGTACCACTGCTGTTCTAGATAGTCCCCCCGGTCAGTATCCTATTCTCCTTTCGGGTGGGTCGGCCTCAAACTACGAGTTTCAATTTTACTCCGGCACACTCACAAAGCAGGCTGAAGGAAAAAGAACCCAGAAGATTTCTTTCAAGCAGGATTTCACCGCAGTTCTGCCAGGGGATACGGTTCAATTAATGGCTTCAGCATCATCGAAGTTAACCGTGTCCTACGAGCTTTTGGACGGTGAGAAAGTTGTGGAACTGACTGACTCAACACTCGGGATTCTTACTGCTGGAGAATTTACGGTGCGAGCTTTCCAAAATGGAAATACGGAATATAATCCTGCCATGGAAACACGGGTTATCACGATTGAACGGTTTACCCAGGAAATTACTTGGCGACAGAGTTTTACGGGTGCCGCATATGGGGATTTGATAACTCTTGTCGCGGAAGCCAGCTCAGGACTGGATATCACCTATCAGATAACGGATGGCTCTGCGGAGGTTTCCGGGAATGCGCTAACCGTGACCCGCCCCGGTACTATCACTGTGGTTGCCCGTCAGCTTGGAGATGCTCTTTTCCATCCATCCCTTGAAGTTGTACAGACCTTTGTTGCCAGCAAGGCTTCTCTACTTTGTTTCGCAGACGGAAAAGCAGGCATCGTTGGGCAAGCTATTCCGGAACTCACTGTGAGCTTTGAGGGCTTCCGTTTACAGGATGAACAATCCGTTATAGACATTTCTCCATCTGCTTACACTCAAGCAACATCAGAGAGCCCAGCAGACACATATCCAATCAAACTCAACAAAGGGTATTCCGAACTCTATGAAATCAAGTACCAAGATGGTTTCCTTGTTCTTGAGGAAAGCGATAATCCACCGCAAGTTCTTGTCTGGACACAGTTATTTGACGGATTGGTCTATGGTGACAAGGTATGGTTGGAAGGTTTCAACGAGACCGTCCCTGGGAATATTCGCTACCTCGTACTTAATAATGGAGCTGCTAGTATCGACACCATAGGCTTTCTTTCCCTTGAAGGTGTGGGAGAGATTCAGGTTGCTGCTCTTGCTGGTCCAGATGCGCTACATAATTCTGCTCCACCAATTGTTCGTACCATAAAGGTCGGGAAGCGTCCTCTTAAGGCCATTGCACAAAGTGCCAGTCGACTCCCTGGAGCGATTAACCCAAATTTCAGGATCGTTTACGAAAACCTTGCAGAATGGGATAAGCTACGCCTAATCGAGGATGTGCTAGACGAGCGGCCTTTTACATTCTGTGAAGCTGCTCCGGAGGCTCCTGAAGGCACATACCCCATTTATATCGAGGGAGGCTATGATGATCAATATACTTTCCAATATGCTAGTGGAATCCTTACCATCCGGGATTGGGCAGATCTTTGGGCTGCCTATGAACCAGATGAGACTGGATGGAAGATAATCCCTTGGTTCGGCCGAATCTATGATTTCGGCGATAAATGGATATATCATGAGCAGCATGGCTATCTTTATGGCCTTGGTTTCGATGAGACAGACATCTGGTTTTATGATTACGACATGGGTTGGGTTTGGACGGGAAGCAACACTTATCCACAAATCTACAGAGCAGATCCTGGGGTCTGGTACTACTATATTCTTGATACGGATGATCCTCGCTGGTTCCATGATTATTCAAACGGCCAGTGGACCGTACTTCACTATGAGGATGCAGATAATGATGGCATGATGGACATCTGGGAAATCCGCACTTTTGGTGATATGAATCGAAATGGTGTACGTGATTATGATCGTGATGACCTGAATGACCTCAAAGAATATGAGATGGGTACTCAAGGGAATCATCCTGATACAGATGGGGATGGCTTTACTGACGGGTGGGAGGCAGAAAGTGGCTATGATCCTACAGACCCTCAATCCCCCGATGACCTTCTGGACTTTTCTACTAACCCACTACCCCCCCAATAAGGGGAGGTGCTATTCTTCTTGATTCAAAAGAAGTCTCACATAATCTTCACGCCGATGAAATTCCTGTCATTAGGGCTCATCCCTTTTATTCTTTGCTTATCCATCTATGCGCAAGGTGAGGGTTCTTTTCGTTCTTTCACTGATGTGGAAGGTCGAGAAATTCAAGCGCGTATACACAATACAGATGGGCAAAATGTGATGCTGGAATTACAGGATGGCCAAGGATACATGACCACGGTCGACGTCTTTTCTATAGATGATCAGGACTATATCCAAAAATGGAGACCTAAACCACCAGAGGTGGCCGCCGGCCCTGAAATAGATGAATCTGAGGTGGAGATTCGTGATGGTCTTTACTATAAAATCGGGGAACAAAACCCGCATACGGGTGTTCTTGCTGCAAAATTTATAGATGATACATACAAAGCTCAATTTGGATTGAATTATGGTCTCCAACATGGTCCATCAACGATCTGGTATGATACTGGCAATAAAATGACCAAAGCTTTTTTTATGGAAGGTATACAGCATGGCCTTACTCTTTTTTGGTACGAGACCGGAGCAAAAAAAAGCGAGAGTGCCTACGAAAATGGAAGACAGCATGGTATAACGACTTTCTGGTACAAGAATGGCCAGAAGCGTACCGAGGGACTGTGGAATCGTGGTCAGCGGGAGTTGACCCATACCAAGTGGTATGAAAATGGTGTGAAAATGTCAGAAATTGAGTACTCGGGTGGTCAACCCCATGGTCAAGGTTCTGCTTGGTATGACAATGACCAGAGCAAAATGAAGGGTACCTGGAAGAGGGGCTACAAAGATGGCTTGTACACTGAATGGCACGAAAATGGCCAAAAGAAGATGGAGGTCACCTATGTGGATGGAGTGGTTGAGGGGAAACCTCGTTACTGGAATGACAAAGGGAAGAAACTTCGAAAAAAGCCTGCCGATAACCTAGTATCTTCCTCCAATGATTCAGATACACAAAAGCCACAACCTCAGAGCAGTGGGCCGGTCCTTGTTTCAGCCAAGGGAGCCGATAATTATTTTATACGTTACTTTGGGATGATTAGCATTCCAAAGGACATGGTCGGCCCAATTTCCTCTAGCAACAAATCATTTGATCAAGAACTTGAATTCGCTAATGGGTTTTCCATTGGCGCGGCATGGGGACGTAATTTTGGCATTTATCGTGCAGAGCTTGAAGGAGTCTACTCCTCATACCAGCTAGAGAACTACACCCTCCGTGACTCGAAAATTCGCTTCCAGAAACCTGCTGGAGGAAATCTCCTCTTCTACTCATTAATGCTGAATAACTTACTTGATTTTGAACTTACACCGACAGTGGGAATTTTTGGAGGTGCAGGCATTGGCTTGACGCATTCCAATATTAAATACAGCCCTGACATCGACTTGCATTCTGAAAATGGTTTTACTTTTGCTTACCAGTTCCTGACTGGAATGAGATATAATGTTTCCGGTCCACATAATTTGACCGGAGGGTACAAATATTTCTCATCCAGCGATGTCGGTCCTTTTGATGGATCCCAATTCCACAATTTCGAATTCGGCTATCGTCTCGACCTTTAGATGACCTAAATATTTCCGGCTCATTCTAAATATGAAAAGTCATCCTTCACTCATTTTTTTCGCCATCTCTTTTCTCTTCTCTGCCATGACGGAATATGCTGCGACCAATGAACCATCTCCTCATCGTGCCCTTCAGCATGTTGTCTCGTTTAAGTTCAAGGAAGGTACTTCTACCGCACAGATCGAGCAGATAGAAAAGGCATTTGTTGCCCTTAAGGATAAGATTTCAGAAATTGTAAAATTGGAATGGGGAACGAATAATAGTCCAGAGGAACTCAACAAGGGTTTTACCCATTGTTTCATTGTAACCTTTAAGGATGAAAAGAGTAGATCTGTCTACCTTCCGCATCCTGAGCACAAAGCTTTTGTCAAAATTCTAAAGCCTGTCCTCGATGATGTCTTTGTTATTGATTTCTGGACGGAATGAGCTCGTTTTGGCTTCACATTCACAGTTTATCTAACAGACTGAATCTTCTGTTGCGTAATTTATCATAAACAATTTCCAATACCGTAGAAACTACAAAGCATTTGCCATCAACTGCACTGTTTGCGCAGGATGGTAAAATGCTATGGAATAGTTTACAGATCAGTCCTTTCGCACCGATTGTATTGCTGATCTCAGTATTTTTTGGGTGTAGTGTACAGCCTATCACCCTTGAAGATTTAGAGGAAATCGATGGTCGTTTTCATCTGCGTAAATCGGGAAACCCTTACACGGGTAAAGTGGTTGCCTTTCATGCTCATGCTCAAAAGCGTTGGGAACGTGCTTTTTCTGATGGCCTTCCAGATGGACTTGAGGTCGCTTGGGACCTGAAAGGCAAGGTAGTGCATGAGGTTTTATGGCAAAACGGTAAACTTCGTGAATGGTTGGGGCGTGATCAATTATTTGAAGATTGGTTTGTTCATAATAAGGCTGGTGAACTAGTTGATACTCGGACTCATCGTCCGTTTACGGGCAAGATCACTTGGTTAAATAGTATCGGTAAGAATACTGCAGAATTTTTTTATCATTTGGGTTTGCAGGATGGACCGTTTGTGCGATGGCATGCTAATGGTCAGGAATCTTGCAGGGGGATTGTGCAGGATGGAAATAGTTTACTGACAGATGCGTGGGACCTTGAGGGCAACCCGACATTGGTAAATGGATCAGGCTGGCTTCTTCTTTTCTTTTCAGATGGCACAGAGAGGGAGGTGATCCCTTATGAACAAGGCGTTCTGGAAGGACAAAAGGCTTGCTGGCACTCCAACGGGCAAAAAAAAAGTGAAATAATTTTCATCGAGGGTATAAAACATGGGCTAGAAAAGGAATGGCATGAAAATGGCAATATCCGTTGGGAGCGTAACTGGCAGGAAGGAGAATTGCATGGTGTTGACACTTGGTGGTCTGCAGAGGGACAGATTTTAAGTCGGAGCTATTATGAATATGGTAAACCGGTGGTGAAGGATTGACACATCAGGCTTTTTTTAAAAACTGCCCTCCATCTTTTAGGTGACGGGACGTAGCTCAGCCTGGTAGAGCGCCGGCTTTGGGAGCCGGATGTCGCAGGTTCGAATCCTGTCGTCCCGACCATTTTTCATCTCCGGTAAGTTTTTCTTGGATTTAAGCAGGTCAAGCCGTCAGTCTCTAATTCTATGGATAAGAAGGATATTGCTGATGTTCTTGATTTGATCGGGACCATGCTGGAAATAAAAGGAGAAAATCCTTTCAAAGTACGCGCATATTTCTCTGGTGCTCGGACTTTGTTATCTCTAGAAGAAAATCTTGGTACTGTTATCTTGGAAGGACGTCTTTCTGAGGTAAAAGGTATCGGCAAGGCTTTGACTGAAAAGATAGAGACTTTGTTTAATACCGGCGAATTAGAATTTTTTACAAAGCTCAAGGCCTCTGTGCCCAAAGGTCTTTTGGATTTGCTTGAAATTCCTGGACTGGGAGGAAAGAAGATTAAAGTGCTCCATGATGAGTTGGCTATTGACTCCATTGATTCACTTACTGAGGCCTGTAGAGAAGATCGGGTCGCACAGCTCAAGGGATTTGGCCAAAAAACACAGGAAAATATTATCTCAGGCATTAAGAATCGTGAAGCCTATTCCGCTCGGCACCTTTGGTGGGATGCGCGTAAAGTGGTGAAACGAATACTGCCTGCGATTCGAGCGTTAAGTCAGGTACAACGAGCAGAAGTAGCGGGTAGTTTCCGGCGTGGCATGGAAACTGTAGGAGATTTGGACTTCCTCGTTGCTTCGTCTACGCCTGCCCCGATCATGGATTGGTTCATTTCAATGGAGGGAATTGTTGAGGTCACAGCAAATGGGGAGACAAAGTCCAGCGTGCGGTTAGAGGGTGGAATGCAAGCTGATTTACGCGTTGTTCCTGAAGAGCAGTTTTTCTTTGCACTGCATCATTTTACAGGCTCCAAGAATCATAATGTACAAATGAGACAACGCGCCCTTTCCCTTGGTCTAAGTCTCAGTGAATGGGGTCTTCGACCTGAGGAGGAAAAGGATTCTTCCCGGAAGGCAGGAACCATCGTTGCCAATAGTGAAGCGGATATCTTTGAGGCTTTGGGCCTCTCTTTTGTGCCCCCAGCACTTCGTGAGGGTAATGGAGAGGTTGATTCCGCTGAAACTGGCTTGATTCCGAAGCTAGTGGAGCTTGATAATCTTCGTGGCTGTTTTCATAACCATACCACGATGTCTGACGGGAGAAATACCCTTGAGGAAATGGCAGCAGCAGCAGAAGCACTCAATTGGGAATACCTTGGTATCGCCGACCATTCCAAGTCCAGCTTTCAAGCCAATGGCCTTGATGAGGAAAAACTCGCCCGTCAAGTGAGTGCAATCCATCAACTGAATGCGAGTAAGGAATTTAAACTTCACATTTTCACTGGATCTGAGGTGGATATCCTTGCCGGTGGTCGGTTAGATTTTGATGATTCTATCTTGGCTACCTTGGATTATGTCGTTGCTTCGGTGCACGCAGGACTTACACAGGATGAGGCCACGATGACCTCGCGCATTATCGCTGCACTTGAACACCCTTTCGTCACGATGCTTGGCCATATCAGCGGCCGGCTACTTTTACGACGAGAAGCCAGCCAGATGAATATACAAAAAATTATTGATGCAGCCATTGCCAATGGGAAAATTATTGAGTTGAACGCAAATCCTATTCGTTTGGATATGGATTGGCGACACTGGCGTCGTGCTGCTGAGCGCGGACTGATTTGCTCCATAAACCCTGATGCCCACAGTGTTGATCACTTTGATTTTCAAGCAGCGGGAATAAACATAGCAAGAAAAGGTTGGCTTACTGCTGACAACATCCTGAACACGCGTAGCCTTGACAGTATTTGCGAGTTCCTTCAATCCAGACATAACTGACTTGGATCGATTGGTCCGGCTTTATATATATTTTCCAACCCATGCATATTCTCGTTACTGGCGGTGCCGGATTTATTGGAAGCCAATTGGTTGATCGACTTCTTTATGAAGGGAATCGTGTTACCATTATTGACAATCTGGATCCGTTTTATGAACCGGGCATGAAACACCGGAATCTGGCAGATGCCAATCATCATGCTGGATTTCGCTGGCTGGAGAGGGATATCTGCGATGCTGATTGTGTCGCTGATGTCGATGGCCCAGTCGACATTATTGTACATATTGCGGCAAAGGCAGGGGTTCGACCTTCAATTGAAAATCCAGGGGGCTATTATGAGACCAATGTCAAGGGCACCCTTCATTTACTGGAATTTGCCAGGAAAAAGGGTGTGGAGCAGTTTGTTTTTGCATCTTCTTCCTCAGTATACGGAGTTAATACAAAAGTTCCTTGGTCAGAAACAGATGAAGGCCTTTTGCCAATCAGTCCATATGCCTCTACCAAGTTAGCGGGTGAAGGGCTTGGACATGTCTATTCCAAACTTTATGGCATTCGGTTTCTTGCCTTACGTTTCTTTACAGTGTATGGCCCTCGTCAGAGACCAGATCTGGCTATACACAAGTTTGCGCTTAAAATCCTTGCTGGTGAGCCAATTCCTTTTTTTGGAGATGGATCAACGCGGAGGGACTATACTTTCGTTCGGGATATTGTTGCTGGTATTCGTGCTGCGATGGATTATCGTGATACAGACTTTGAGGTTATTAATCTAGGTAATAATCATACTGTAAGTCTCATCGAGATGGTGCAATCTCTGGAGTCTGCCCTTGGGGCAAAGGCTATTCTCAATCAGCAACCAAATCAACCGGGAGATGTTCCACAGACTTGGGCAGATGTCTCCAAGGCCGCAAAACTTTTGGGTTATTCCCCCTCAACTTCTTTTGAAGAAGGTATCCACGAATTTACTACTTGGATAAAAGAGAAGAAAAGTCATTGAAATCGGCATTGTGTAGTTTCTTTTAGTGATAATCCTTTATTTAAGAACCCCCATTCTCCTTGCCGAGACATAAGGAATCTATTCACAACCCCGTATATATAGTGCAGTTCTTTCATTCACTAAGACCAATATTCGCTGACAGGATTCGGAAAGTTCAAAATACCAGCCTGATGTTAGTATGTCATAATTCTACTGTATAGCCAGAATGCTCTATAGGATAAAAATCTCGTGTGGCTAAACTCTGCGATTATGCCAAATTTTATTTAACGAGAATTTTATGTGAACAAAGCTTTCATATTGAACCAATTTGGGGTTAAAGTGTCCAAGCAGAGGACATTGCATTTGTAGATTTATAGAAGATCATGGCGAATTATTTGGAAACAGGTCTCAAGGTAATTGAGTTAGAAATTACTGCACTTCAAGGGATGTCTGCCCGTCTGGGTAAGGAATTTTCAGATGCGGTCGAGGTGCTTCTGGATTGCAGGACCAAGGTTGTCGTTACAGGGTTGGGTAAATCGGGCCATATTGCGCGCAAAATTGCCTCTACATTTTGCAGTACAGGGACTCCTGCAGTATTCCTGCATGCGAGTGAGGCGGGTCATGGTGATTTGGGTATATATTCTCCCGGCGATCCGGTTATTGTTATCTCAAAAAGTGCGAGTACGTCGGAGCTCGTTGATGTTGCACCGGTGTTACGGCAAAAAGGCTCCAAGTTGATCGGGATTCTTGGGCGACCTCAAGGGCCTTTAGCGGAGGCATCAGATATCGTTCTTGATATATCCGTACCCCGCGAGGCTGACCCGTTGGGTATTGTGCCGACTTCCAGTACAATGATGACGCTTGCCATGGGAGATGCATTGGCTGGGGCCTTGATGGAAGGTCGGGGAATCACCGAAAAGGACTTTGCGAAAAACCATCCAGCAGGGCAGTTGGGCAGAAATTTACTTCTAAGGGTCGATGATGTAATGCACCCACTACAAAATACTGCAGTTGTCCAACAGGATGCTTCTCTTAAGGAAGTGGTTATTGCGATGACACAACATCCATTAGGAGCTGCTTTGGTTATGAACGGGAAGGAGCAACTCCG